>ERZ773083.1179-NODE-1179-length-18356-cov-11.999344_pt1 | contig 18356 bp, 24 predicted proteins | sample MGYA00511465_ERZ773083 | MGnify/ENA primary metagenome ERZ773083 (study PRJEB29015, sample SAMEA2738001) | human oral metagenome | biome: human oral; feature: human-associated habitat; material: dental | place: China | collected 2060 ... | reverse complement strand
CAATCGGACGAAAAATCTACGCCAATCTGACGGACTTCATTTTATCAGTGGTTCCCTTATATTGTTTCTCTGATCGTGCAGAGCTCCAGTACATCGGAGGCAGATGACGCATGAATCAGTCCGTCATAAAATGGTGTGTTTTCCAAGAGGTACATCAGATCCTTGAGCGCCTGTGTATGCGTTTCGTAATCGACCGCCGAGAGGGTGATGATGATCTGTACCTGTGTATCGGAGCCAAATGGAATGGGCGACTGCAAGACCACAATGCTGAATGCACTGCACAGAGCCCCCTCGTCCGGACGCGCGTGTGGCATTGCAATATATGGGAAAAGAATCATATAGTTGCCCAGCTTTTCAATGTTCTCCTGCATTGCCTGAATGTAATGTTCTGTGATGCAGCCGTCGCACAGGAGCAGGTCACCTCCGAGGCGCACCGCCTCACGCCAATCTTGCGCCGCAGCATTCAGGAGAATACGGCGCGGGCTCAGCAGCTCCCGCAGGGAGGGACGCACGGTTCGCCGACTCCCTAAGATTCGCTCCAGTGCGCTGCGCAGCTCCACGGGCTGTTCAATCACACAAAAGGGACTGATCTCCCGGAGCACGCGATCCGAAAGATCCTCGGCGGGCGCCATGTCCGCACTTCGATCGTATTGGGAGAAGAAGATACTGAGATCGCTGATGTTTTTTTCTGTCAGAAACGGTGTGACCTGAATGCAGTGAACGGGGCAGTTCGACAGGGGGATTGTTGTGACAACAAGATCGAGGTCATTTTTTCGCAGCTGCTCCGGAGCTACATGCGCAGGCATTGTCCCCACGGTTTCAAAGTCAAAAATGGAATGCAAACGCAAAAGGATGAGCTGCGATGTACCGATGCCTGCGTCACAGATGAGAAGGACGCGTGCTTTTCTCTTATGCCTTCTCTGCATGCGTTCTCTGGAAGCCAGAAAGTGAATGGAGAGATAACCGCATTCTGCATCGCTGAGTTGGATGTTCCACTCCTTTTCCAACTGTGACATCGCCCGCCGTACACATCCGAAAATATGGGGATAGTCCGCCTTAATTTCGTCGATCAATGGATTGTTGATATTGATCCCATGGCGGAACCGATAGATGGCCGGTCCCATATGCTCGCCCAGATTCTCATATAGCTGTTCATCGCGGTCGAATGGGATGCCGCATTCCTGACACATGCGTGCAATCAATGTGGAAACCACCATCTGAAGGTAAATATCCTGTGCTTGTGTTTCCGTGGAGAAGCTGCTGCCCAGCAGATGAATTGTAATATAGGCAATCTCAGACTCGGGAATGTGAATAGCGCACGTTTCCTCGATGCGTGCGGCAATCCCTGCTGCAACGGAAAATTCCGGCGCTTTGATCAGGTGACTGAGCTCTTCGTGCACCATTTCCACTGTTCTTCCGAGCTGAATCCGCTTCACGGCGATCGCCAGATGAAGCACCATATTACGCAGGGCATAATCAGAGAAAAACTTATTCAGCTGCGTTTCTGCCTCTTTGACAAAATCCTGCAATCGTTCCAACGGGATAAGGCGGAACATTTCAAGATAGGAAACATCGGAGAAATTCAGTTCATCAGAGTTCATCAAAAGACTGTGCAGCACCAGATTTCGCAGAGCAGATTCATTCCCCGTCAGAAGGACTCCTTTTCCTTTTGCTGTCTTGACATATCTGCCCGTCGGATCGAGCTGCTCCTTGAACTCCTGTATATCGGCGTAGATTGTCGTCTTGCTGACGTGCAGGCTGTCTGCCAATAGTTGTACTGGAATATAGTCGTTATGAGACAGGAGCGTATAGGCGATTGCGGCAATGCGCTCCTTTTGTGAGAGCACATAACGATAGGGTTCTTCTTTATAGGCACCGGATTGAAAGCGTGACACCTGCGCTGCCGTGAGGTGGAGGGAAATGCCCTCGCGCGACTTCCGAGATAGGGGAGGGAGTCCCTGCTCGTTCAGATAGTCATCGATGCGATTCAGGTCATAGCGAATCGTACGCTCGCTTATGCCAAGATCCTTCGCTAATATCTCGACTCTCAGAGCTGTTTTGCTCTGTAGAATACGGCGCAGGATTTCACCACAGCGTTCGTTCAGCAAAAGATCACCGCCTTTTGGGAGAATGGAAACATGGGAAGTGCCTCAGCAGGCACTTCCCATGGAACTGACGTGACATATTATTCTTCGTCAGGATTGTTGATGACTTTTCCTTTGGTCTGGATGAAGTTTGGCACCAACAAGACGACCAAGAAGAGCCCGAGGATAATAAAGATCCCCGTTTCTCCCAATGCATTTGCAAGAGAGCCGATGACAATGCCGAGAACGCCGAAGTCAAAATCACCGAATGTGGTATTCTGGAAGCCCAGCGATCCCAAGACGGGGAGCAGGAGGGCCGGCGTGAAGCTGATGAGAAGTCCGTTGACAAATGCGCCGATCGCCGCACCTCTGCGCCCGCCGGTGGCATTTCCAAAGATACCGGCCGTAGCGCCGCAGAAGAAGTGGGGAACAAGACCGGGGATGATGAGCACGCTACCGGCAACGCCGAGGAGCAGCATACCGACAATGCCGCCGATGAACGATGCAACAAAGCCGATGACCACAGCTGTGGGCGCATAGGTGAAGAAGACCGCGCAGTCAACCGCAGGAACTGCATTCGGGATGACGCGCGTTGCGATACCCTCAAATGCCGGGATCAGATCACCGAGGATCATGCGAACGCCGGAGTAGACGACTGTGACGCCGACGGCGAATTTCAGACCTGCCATGATCGCAAAGAGGAATGGGGACATGCCGCCGGACAGCGTGCCGACATAGGTAGGACCGGCTGCAATGGCTGCGAGCAGATAGAAGAACGTCATGGTAATGGCGGTGGAGACGGTGGTATCCCTCAGGAACCCCCATTTCTCCGGAATCTCGATGTTTTCCGTGCTGTCCTTTGCATCGCCGACCTTGGAACCAACCCAAGCCGAGATGTAGTATGCCAGACTGCCGAAATGCCCCATGGCGATACCGTCATGTTCTGTGACACGATTCGTATAGCCCTGACCGATTGCAGGCGAGATCGCGCTCCAAGCACCGAGCAGGAAACCGCCGCTCAAGATGAGCTCCATGCCCTTCATGCCGGCTGTGCCGAGTACTGCGGAGAGGAGGCACGCCATGAAGAAGCTGTGATGTCCTGTAAGGAAGACATACTTGAACTTTGTGAAGCGGGCGATCAAGAGGTTGACGACCAGACCGACAACGAGGATGGACATCGTCTCTACGCCGAGCACCTGCTGTGCCACGGACACGATCGCTTCGTTGTTCGGGACAACGCCGGTGATATGGAAGCCCTCCTGAATCATCTTGCCGAGGGGATCCAGATTTTCTACGATGAAACCTGCGCCGGCAGCGAGCATTAGATATCCGAGGATCGGCTTCAGCGTGCCGGTCATAATCTTATAGAATGGCTTTTTCAGTGCGACCAGACCCACAAGGGATACAATACCAATCAGGAGCGCCGGCTGCTGCAGCACGTCGCGTAAAAATTCCAAGAACTCCATGTGAAACTACCTCCTGTCTTGTCGGTGTTATTTCAGAGCGAGCAAGGCGTCGAGCACATCCTCTTTGATCTTCTTTTTGTTTACATAGCTGCGGATGACGGCTACGTTGCGCCCCTCAAACTGCTGTGCCAGTTCCTTGACCGTGACGATGAGGTCAGCAGGGCGCCCCTGCGCGGAATTAAAATCGCAGGACTCGACATCCGCGTCAATGGCCTCCTCTGCACAGATTTCCTGTATCTTCATCGCCAACATGAGGCTGCTGCCGATGCCGTTGCCGCATACCGTCAATACTTTCAATTTCATACGATTGACTCCTTTCTTTACATAACAGGATTCTTTATGTTTCCCTAAAAGCTCCGCTTTGGATGTAGGAAAGAATCTCTTCCTTTGTCATGCCAGCACGCACGCGTTCCAAGAACGTTTCGTCTTCGAGGAGCTGCATGAGCTCTGCCAGCGCGGAGATGTGGGAATTGTGATCGGTCGCACAGAGGAAGATGAGCAAATCCACAGGATCATATTCCTCGTTGCCGAAGGGGACAGGAGATGCGAGCCGCACGAATCCCATGCCCAGCTTCTTCACACCATACTCCGGACGCGCGTGCGGCATTGCAATCCCCGGGGCAATGACGATATAACTCCCGATCTCTTTGACCGTATTTACCATGGCGTCTGCGTATTCCGCCGTTGTATTGCCGACGGCTTCAAACATTGTTCCACCATAGCGAACTGCTTCCTCCCAGTCTTTTGCTGCCACATTGACAGCCACCGTCTGTTCGGTAAACAAATTTTCAATCATGCCATATCACCTACAGCCTGTCGGCCTTACAAAATCGTAAATCCGAGTCCGGACGCATCCTTGTAGAAGCCCTGTACCGTTTCGAGTGAGTATGCCTCCAGATCCTTGCCATAGTTCTTGCTCTTTGCCAAGATATCATTCGGTACGGTGATGATGTGGCAGCCGCATTTTTCGGCTTCGATGATATTGTAGAATTCGCGGCAGCTTGCCCACAGGAGTTCTGCCTTCGGCTTTGCTGCGCAGATTGCAGCAGCCTCTTTCATCAGCGCGGCGGCATCGGCGCCGGCGTCGGCAATGCGGCCTGCAAACACCGAGACAATGGCAGGTGTATCTGCTGACAGCGCATCGACCACGGTTCGTGTCTGCTCCAGCGTGAAGATCGCCGTGACATTGAGCTTGCAGCCTTTTGCGGACAGCTTTTGAATGAGCGGCGCGGAGGATTCGCCCTTCGTGTTCGTCACCGGGATCTTGACATACACATTGTCACCCAATGCGGCAATTGTGTTCGCTTCCTTCTCCATTGTGACGAAATCATCGGAAAAGACTTCGAAGGACACAGGATCATCCGGGATGTGCTGCAGAACCTCGCGGGCATATGCTTTGTAATCCTTGACGCCGGCCTTCTTCATCAGGGATGGGTTGGTGGTGAAGCCGCGGACGACACCCTTGTGATAGACGCTGAGCATGTCCTCCAGATTTGCACCGTCGGCGAAAATCTTGATGTTTAAATCCTGTAATTTCATATGATACTCCTTTCTAGAGTTGCCTTGAAATTATTATATGATTTACAAAGGTTATGTGTAAATATGGAAAACTTGCGGCTCTTTTTCTGCAAAATTGGTTTTATGGGACAGGTTTTCAATGATGACATGTACGATATTTCTTTTTTTGCCATTTTATGGTATGCTAAAATGGATTTTCAGATAGGGAGGAAGAATTATGTCTGAGTATACTTACACCGTTGAGAAGCCATGTCCGGTCTGTGGGGAAAAGACGCATGTGACGAAGCTGAAGGCGCGCCTCATCACGCTGGGGACGGATGAGGACTTCTGCGTACACTATCAGGGGGTGAATCCCTATCGCTATCGTGTCTGGTTGTGCGAGCACTGCGGTTTTGCCGCCGATGAGAAGCAGTTCACGGAGGAGCCGCTGAGTCCGCGTGACAAGGCGAAGATTCAGGAACTCCTTGAGGGGCGCAAGATCAATCTGCCGTACAAGGAGGAGCGCACGGTGGAAGAGGCGATCCGCGCGTACAAGCTCGGCATCTACTTTGCCGAGCGCCTCGGCTGGACGCTCCAAAAGCAGGCGGGCTACTGCATGGGCATGGCATGGGTCTACCGCGATACGGAGGAACACGAAAAGGAGGCAGAGATGCTGCGTCGTGCTGCCGAGCTCTATGAGAAGTCGGTGATGACGGAGCATTACCCCATCAACGGGATGAGCGACAGCATGGCGCTCTACATTGCGGGGGCGGCATACTATCGTCTGGGCGACTATGAGAAGGCGACGCAGATGCTCTCGCAGATCATGAGCGATCAGGAAGTGCGCAAGAACGATACGAAGCTCTTCGAGCGCACGCAGAATCTCTGGCTCGATCTGCGTGAGAAGAAGGCGGAAGCGGAGAAGGCGAAGAATTGATGGTCATTGATATCCCTGCAAATTTTATCGAGCAGGTGCAGAAGATCGACTGGGGCAGTGTCCGCGAGGCAGTGAAAGATTATCGCCCTGTCCTCACGGTGCTGCGCGATACTTGGGATCGTGAGACACTCGCGCAGATTGCCGAGGGGCATCTCTTCGTGCGCGATTCGATGCTGAACGAGGCGATCGCGAAGAACCTCGGGACGGATGGTACGATCCGTGGGATTACGCTTCGCTCGCACGAAAACGGGCGTCTCGATCTCACCTGCACAACGACGAAAAAATATAAGACGATCGAACTCTCGGGGACGATCGATGAATTCGTCCATGTCGGGGATAAGTCATATGCGGTCTATTGTGTGCGGGAGAAGAATATCCCGAATCACGGACTCGTCTCATGGGTGTTCTCGCGCATCTCGCTCTCGATGGTGGAGCGCATGATGGGGCATCTTGATGTCTCTGACCGTCTGCCCGTGAATATTCGCGGCAACAAGGTGTACGTGGATTTCCATGAGGTGCTTGCCGCCTCGAAGCTCGGTCAGACGACGTTCCGCGGGCACAAGCTGACGGATATGATCGAGATCGAGGGAGCTGCCGTGCGCGAGGGCGGCATTATGTTTGATACGAAACTGAATATGCCCGATGATGTAGGGGAAGCACTCCGGGCAATTCTGCAGGAAAGCGGTTCCGTTGACACAGGGGATGCGGCGGAAAAAGGAGGTACACATTGACGAGATTTTCTTGGATTCGTACACTTTGTATTGCAATGCTGACCGTGTTCCTTGTGCCGCAGTCGATCGACGCGGCAAAGAAGGAGCCGGTTACGGAGAAGATTGTTTTTATCCCGCATGATAACCGCCCGATCTCAAGCAAGCAGACGGCGGATGTGGTGCAGCGTGTGGGCTATGATGTCATTACCCCACCGCGGGAGCTGCTCGGGAATCGCGAGGATTGGGGGCACCCGGATGCACTCTGGACATGGCTGGATGAAAATCTGGCACAGCCGGGTGTCAAGGCGGCGGTGATCTCATCGGATGCGATGATCTACGGCAGCCTCGTCGGATCGCGCAAGCATTCCTTTACACGCGATCAGGTGCTCGCACGCGCAGCTCGCTTTGATGCATTGCAGCGTTCCCATACGAAGACTCCGCTTTACGTGTTCGGCTCCATCATGCGGACGCCGCGCTCCGGCGAGGCATCGGGACACGAGGAGCCGGAGTACTACCGCCGTTATGGTGCGGATATCTTCCGCTACACGGTTCTGCGTGACAAGGAGGAGGTCGAGGGACTCTCGCGCCGTGAGCGCAAGGAATATGACTTCCTCGGGCGCCTGATCCCGAAGGAAGCGCTTGCCGACTGGATGGGACGCCGTGAGAAAAACTATGCGGTCAATGAATATCTGATCGACCTTTTGCGCAAACACGGTACATTCCGTTATCTCACACTCGGTCGCGATGACAATGCGCCGTTCTCGCAGACGCATCTCGAGAGCCGTCATCTCACGGAGGAGGGCGCCGATCTCGGTAAGACGCGGTTCCAGACGATGGCGGGCATCGACGAGATCGCCCTGCTCATGCTGACACGCGCCGTGAACGAACAAAAACATGAGATTCCCTTTGTCTACGCCCACTATAACTGGGGACGCGGTGCGGATACCGTGCCTGCATACTCGGATGAGAAGATCAGCACGTCGATCTCGGATGCTGTTTTCGCGGCGGGGGGCATGATGGTTCGTGCGCCGGAGAAGGCGGATGTCGTACTCACGGTGAACACGAATCCGGATGGGCGCACCTATGAGGCAAATGCCGTGCTCAACGATGGTACGCCGCGTGATGGGACAACATACTTTGCCGATATCGTATCGGACTATGTGGCGAAGGGCTATCCGGTTGCTGTTGCTGACATTGCCTTTGCGAATGGCTCGGACAATGCCCTCATGGACGAGATGCAGCGTCGCGGACTCCTCTATAAGATTCAGGCATATGCGGGGTGGAACACGCCGACGAACAGTTCCGGCTTTGCGCTCGGCGAAGGGATGCTCGTCCGTCATATGGACGGGGATTCGATCGATTACCTGCTCACGACGCGTTATCTCGATGACTGGGCGTATCAGGCGAATGTGCGCAACACGATTGCGCGCCAGCTCACATGGCTGCGCGGCGACGGCTTCTACGGCAACCTCGGGACGAAGATGGATGCCGTCTCCATGCGTTCATCGCGCATGATGAATCAATTCATTGAGGAGAACCTGCCGCCGATCGCGGAGGTGGACACCGTTGTGGTGACGTTCCCGTGGAACCGCATGTTCGAGTCGGACATCCTGCCGGAGGATTCCGGATTCGCACAAGAGTATCTTGCAAGGAGGAAATAACATGCATGGGAAAATGCTGATTGCCTACTTCTCTGCATCTCCCTCGCGGCGAACGGAGCAGGTTGCGCACAGGATCGCCGATGTCATCGGTGCGGACCTCTATGAGATTGTGCCCGCCGTTCCCTATACGCAGGATGATCTCAACTGGAATGACGAGAAGAGCCGGACGAGTACAGAGATGCGCGACCCGAACAGTCGACCGGCACTTGGCGGCGCGCCGATCGATCTTGCGCCGTACAACGTCATCTTTGTCGGGTTCCCGATCTGGTGGTACGTCGCACCGCACATCATCAACACCTTCCTCGAGAGCCATGATCTGACGGGCAAGATCATTGTTCCGTTTGTGACCTCGGGCGGCAGCTCGATGGGACAGACGACCGTACATCTGCGCCCCTCGGCGGAGGGGGCGCTGATGAAGGAAGGGCGCCGCTTCGAGATGGGGGAGACGCCGATGGCGATCAACTCATGGATCGCAGCGCTCGGCATCTGAGAAACATCAATAAAAATGACCGTATTGCGGAAGTTTCTGCGATACGGTCATTTTCTGTTGTCATGCACAATATAAGTGAATTCTATATTTAATAGTCAGATAATCAATTTTCTATTTCATGGGAACTGCTATATAATTAGAGAAAATCATAGAGGGAATCACTGATAAAATAGACCTTCCGATTGGCGTAGATTTTTTCGTCCGATTGAAGAGGCAAACTGGACGCAGAGTGGTGCTCTGTGGAGGATCGAGGGCGAAAAGCGGGGAAAAAAGATCGCCAAGATGATGGTGCTGAATCTATCAGTGCTTCCCTAGTTATTTGACGCGGGAAAAGGAGATGCTGACATGGAAACAAAGTTTGGACAGCTGTTTACAGAGGCAGAGCTTGCAGAAATTCGGAAGCAATTTGCGTATGTGGATCGCGATCGGAACGAGGATGCACGCCTGTTCTTCGATAATGCCGGAGGTTCTCTGCGGCTTACGGCGGCGGAGAAGGCCTTCTATGACGCGGATCTGATGCCGGATGCCTCGGAGCATTCCAACCGTCTCGCGCTTGAACTTGCGGAGCTCGAGAACCGGGCGCGTGCGGATATCCGCATGATCTTCAACTGCCGTGATGGAGAGGTTGCAACGGGATATACAGCATCTCAGCTTATGATGTATATTGTGCGCCTCTTGAGCGAGCATGCTGAGGGAACGAACTGTGTGACCACAATCCTAGAGCATCCATCGTCCTTTGACGCCATGACCATGTACGCCGAAAAGCACGGACGAGAGCTGCGCGTTGCGCGGGCAAATTCGGTGACGGGCGGTGTCGATGTGGAAAAAATTCTCGCGCTCGTGGATAAGAACACGGCGATCCTGAGCGTTATGGCGGCATCGAATATCTCTGGACATATCATGGATATCGCAACCATTGCGAAGGAGGCACGGCACATCAATCCGGATATGTATATCATCAGCGATGCGGTGCAGCACGCTCCGCACGGCGTCCTCAATCCGGAGGAGATCGGCGTCGACGCGATGAATATTGCGCCGTATAAATTCTTCGGGTGCCGTGGATTCGGCCTCATGTATCTCTCTGCGCGCATCAAGGAGTACCCGCATCATAAACTCATCGGAAGGGCTGCAGATGACTGGGAGATCGGCAGCCCCGCAACGGGACAGTTTGCCTCCGTGTCCGCTGTCGTCGACTATGTATGCGGTCTTGGCGGCGCATCCACGGATCGCCGCTCCTCCTTTGTCGCGGGCATGGAGCGCATTGCGGCGCATGAGCGTGCTCTGCTCGAGCTGATGCTCGAGGGGACGGGCGAGGCTCCCGGACTTCGGCACATCAAGGGCATTACGGTCAAGATGGACGATCCGGATCTCGTACAGCGCGACCTCATCGTCGGTGCGGAGTTTGACCGAATGGATGTCAAGACCGCTGCAAAAGAGCTCGAGAAACGCGGCATTGTTGCCTTTGAACGCTCGGCAGAGAGCAGTTACTCCAACCGCATGGTGCGCGAGTTCGATTCGGAGGGCGTTGTGCGTCTCTCACCGCTGCATGTCAACACACCTGCAGAGATCACACAGTTCCTTCGTGTCGCTGCAGAGGTCGCAGCACTCTAAACGATGCTACGTTTGCAAGAGGCTGTTGCACGAATGCCCCTATCGGCTCGCTGTGCTCGCCACTTCCCCCGCTCTGGCGGGGGTAGCTAAGGAGTCGCTGATAAAATAGACCTTCCGATTGGCGTAGATATGACTATAAAATGGAGAAGATGCTATAATAGAGGCGGGAAGAACGGAAAGGAGCGTTGACATGAAATATATCGGGACTTCACGCGCTCAACATTCCCTGCTGTTTTGAGTAAGACAAAGGCGCATCGAAGGGAGGATATAGTCTTTGATGCGCCCTTGTGGTATAATGCGAACAAAGGGGGCGATACAATGATTCCGTATGAAGTTATTGAAGCAAAGGAGATCCTGCACGAAGGTTTTGCAGAGCTTTTGGCAGATGTGAGCCGTATCAAGGATCGCATGGGGCTTGATCCGCAGGACGCAGTGCATCCGGTGTCCGGCTTCCAAAGTGAACTCCGCACAACTTTGCACGGGATTCTTGGCGACCGCTATAATACACCGGAAGATATAGCGAAACTGAAGCAGGAATTTGTGCGTGCCCGTGCCTACGTTCGAGAGTTGGAGGCTGGAGATGCCGGAGAACTACAGCGCAAAGGAGCTTGATGAACAAAAAGAAAAAATCAAAGCCGATTTATTGGGCGCGGTCACCCATCAAAAAATCCACAGGCCACCTTCTTGCCGGGCAGCCGGGGGCGGGCAAGACAAAGCTCGCAGATATATTCACGCGGCAACACAACGGCAACATCGTCTTTGTTTCGAGTGATGATTACCGAAAGTATCATCCTCGCTACGGAGAATTACAGGCATCATACGGGGATGATGCCGTGCTTCATACACAGAAATTTGCGGGCAAGATGACCGAAGCGCTCAAACGGTATCAGCAGAAATAGCAATGCTGATTTTATGGTGGGGACTTTATGAAACGACGGAATTTCATTTTTGGCGCGCTGGCGGGGCTTGGAGCGCTCGTGGGCGGCACGGGACTCTTTGTGCGGCAGGAGAAATTCGGACGAGCACCGTCGGGGGAGCGCCTGAAACGGATTCAGGCATCGCCGCACTACGTAAACGGCCAGTTCGTCTGCCTTGAGCCGATCGAGGTGATGATGGACGATCTGCCCGATGAGGAGAAGCCAAATCGACTCGAGACACTCTATCGCGTCCTCTTTGGCGGAGATGACGGGCGTGTGCCGAAGGAACTGATTCCGAGCTGCAAGACCGATCTTCATGCCATCCCGCGTGAGCAGGATGTCGCGATCTGGATGGGGCATTCGACGTTCTACTTACAGGTCGGCGGGCGGCGTATGATTGTCGATCCCGTATTCTCCGACTACGGCTCGCCGGTTTTTTTCATCAACCGCGCATTTCGCGGGAGCAACGTCTATACGGCGGAGGATATTCCGGAGCTGGATGTACTGCTCATGACGCACGATCACTGGGATCATCTCGACTATGCGACCGTGATGGCACTGAAACCGAAAGTGAAAGAGATCATCTGTCCGCTCGGTGTCGGTGAGTTCTTTGAGCAGTGGGGATTCGACCTTGCACACCTGCATGAGGAGGACTGGGATACGGACATCGCATTCGCCGATGATTTTCACATCCATGTCCTGCCGTCACAGCACTTCTCGGGGCGCTTCCTCACACGCAACAACACCGAGTGGTGCGGCTTTGCCATCGTCACGCCGCATCGCCGCGTCTACATCAGCGGGGACGGCGGCTATGGGAAGCACTTCAAAGACATCGGGCGGCGCTTTGACGGTTTTGATCTCGCGATGATGGAGAACGGGCAGTACAATATGCAGTGGCATGCAATCCATATGCTGCCGAATGAGACGGCGCAGGCGGCGGAGGATGTCGGTGCACGCATCCTTCTCCCCGCGCACGGCGGGAAATTCGCACTCGCTCTGCACACATGGCAGGCGCCCTATGCCGATCTCCTGAGGGAGAGTGCGGGGCGCTCTTATCAAATGGTTACGCCGCTCATCGGTGAGATGGTGGACATCGAGCATCCCGCCGACTTCCCGCACTGGTGGGAGGGACGGGCGTAAAACACAAAATAAAGCTCCGCGCTAATAAAGCGTGGAGCTTTGTGCGATAGAATATAGTGGAGGAGTGATAAACAGGTGATTTCATCAAAGATTCGATTCCCCGTGATATTCATCGGGATTTTTGTCATTGCAAGTCTGGTGGCGCTCTATGCCGGCACGATTGGGCGCATGGAGCGTGCGGATGCGGCGGAGAGCATCAAACTCTACTGCGATGCGTTTGTGCGGCAGGATGAGGAGGCGCAGAAGCGATTGAAGTCCTATGGCGCACCGACGGATGCGTTCAATATGAGGGCGGCGTTCACCAACGCACTCCAGACATCCGGAGCGATACTCTCGCCTGAGGAGGCGGCCGAGATCGGCGATGCGTATCTCGAATCTCTGCGCACGGCAACGGTGGAGACGGCGGTCTCGGAGCAGGGCAAAGGACTGGCGACGGTCGAGGTGACGGTGACACGGTTCAATATGATGGCGGCGCGCGAGAAGGCGTCTTCCCTCCTGCGTGCACGGATGAAGCTGGACGACACACCCGAGGAACTGAGGAGGACTGCGGTGGAGGCGACGGCAGAGGTGTTCCGCGCACTTGAGCCGATCGGAACGGTGACGTTCTATGTGCCCGTTCGCTACAATGAGGAGACGCGCATCTGGGATCCTGCCGATCCAATGCAGTTCGGTTTTGACTTGTCGAAGCAGACGATGGGGGTGGGGGTAGAGCCATAAAATCAACCAGTTCGTAAGTAAATTCAAGTTTGCGCTATAATTGGGACAGGAGGCGATGATGATGGAGCAGCAGTATAAATATAATCCCACGGACTATGTGGACTATCTTTGTGAGAGTATGATGGATTTTTATGCGGCTCTTCCCGAAGGAAATGCGCTTCGTCTATCGGGTATCTGGGGGCGAATTTATTTTGATACGAAACAGGCGATGAAGGAGCATTTTCTCTCTCCTGCGGAGAGGGACGACATCATTGCCTATTACGGGGAGTTGATACCGGATGATTGACCTCACCGATGAGACGTGGCGCAGCAATCGTTTTGGCGGTTCAGAAAAAAAGCGTACCTTGATTTATGAGGGGAAAACCTATATGGTGAAGTTTCCCGATCCTGTCCGCTAATCGACAAACTCATTGACAGCACGGAAGGGCTTTCGGACATCTCCAAAGAGTACATGAAAAAGTCCCTCGCACTGCGTCGGGATCAGATTCTTCTACCTGCGCTCAAGAAGTGCAACGAAAAAGAACAAACGACCGCACGCGGAGCGGAAAAATAAGTATGAATCCGGATCGGAGGCGATGAGGATGGAGACGCAGTATAAGTACAATCCGGCGGACTATGAAGAGGTGCTTTGTGAATATATGACAGCGTTTTATCGGGCGTATGAGGAGAAGAATCGTCCCTTCATGATTTCTGAGCTGAGCCATCTCTTTTCCGAAACGAAATATGCCATGAAGGAAGGAGATATTTCGGCAAGCACGCGTGAAGAAATGCTGACATATTTTGGAGGGCTGCTGGATGGTTGAGGTAAAGAGCCGACATATCGTTGATACTTGAAAAAATTTGTGAATGTGTTACTATCTGCACAATCAGTGTTCCGAGAGTGTTCCCGTCTGCGCCAGACCGATCAAAAGGGATGGCGCGACGCGGATGCGCTCTTTGCAAAGACGCAGCTGGAGGCGGGTGTCCCTTTTCTCTCTGTCGTTCATTGTTGTTCATGTTTCATCATAATATTCAATCGCCCAATCCTTATAATGCTCGAACGCAGGAAGCAGATCGCCGTCGATACGAAGCGAATCGAAGGACTCTCCATTCTTGTAATAAATGGTCGCCAAACTTTCCTGTATGACCTGATTATCTCCATCCGCACGCAGAAGATCATTGATCGTCTGGTTGATGGTCGTGCAGAGAAGCCCAAGACGATTCTCGTGCTCCACAACATCAAAGGAGGGGAGCAGGTACTCCGTTGTCCCTTCGATATTCAGAGGCTTACATACATAGATTTTTGCCGTATGCGGATTCGTGCTTCCACTCCAAAGCCCCAAATAATCCGCAGCCGTATCATACGCCAAGATGCAGGGCGCGCCCCTCAGGAGGTCGCGCAAATAATCGTTGTAGGTGTATATCTCCATGACATTCACTCCTTCGAGATGCTGGCGCGGTAGTAACCAGTCGCAATGTGGCACCGGCATGATGGCGTCTCATCAGCGCATAAATAAACCCCTTCGGGTCATCACTCCCGTTGGGGCTTTTCTGTTGGCTGATGAATGACATCAATCGACTTCATGCTTATTTTAGCACGAGGGAATAAAATAAGCAAATACCAAGACGCTTTACAATATGCTGTGGGCGGGCAGGATTCCGCTGACGCTGTTCGCTGTCCCGCAAGCACTCGGACGAAAGTGCAAGCGCAAGCGAAACCGCAAGAATAGGCGCCTGAAAGGGCGCAGCATAGAAGAGCGTCCTGCCATTGTGGACGAAGGCACGGAAATCGGACACTGGGAAGCCGACACCGTTGTCGGATCGCGAAAAGGGCGCGGCGCAGCCGTATTTACCGCTGTGGAAAAGGTGACGCACGACTACATCGCAATCCGCATCTCGGGTCGCACGTGCGCCGGCATTGAAGAAGCCATCGCCCATTTGAAATCGGAATATGGAGAGGACCGTTTCAGCCAAGTGTTCAAGACGATTACCGTTGACAACGGGACAGAGTTCGAGACGTTCACGCAGCTTGAGAGCCTCGGCACGAAGGTGTACTTCGCTCACCCCTACAGCTCATGGGAACGCCCGCAGAACGAGCGTCACAACGGCATCCTCCGCCAATATATCCCCAAAGGAACGGGCATCGACGGATACAGTGACGAGGACATCCTAAACATAGCGGATGAGATAAACAGCCGCCCTCGTCGAACTCTCGGCTATCAAACACCGGCAGAACTGTTTAGCACTTTCTTGGATGAAGTATACACTATTGAAAATGTTTCTTAATTAACTTGCTGTTCAACTTGCTCTTGCAATTCACGGCTGTATTTATAAGTACCTCACAGCAGCAAGAAAGAAAGATTTCCATGACAGAATCCATCAAGACCCCCATGCCCGATACGGCGGAGTGGAACGCCTTTTTCCCCTCGCCCTACTCCCTGTCCGTCTACACCGCCGCAAAGACCGACTTCGACGGCGCAAAGTACGATTCGCGCTACGGCGGCAAGAAGAAGGTGCTTGTCATTCTTTCGGATGAGCGCTACCTTGCGATGGAAAACGGCAAGCTTTTTTCGACCGGCAACCACCCCGTCGAAACGCTTCTGCCGATGATGCACCTCGCGGCGGCGGGATTTTCGTTCGACATCGCGACGCTTTCGGGCAGGCGCGCCAAATTCGAGCAATGGGCAATGCCCTTGGGCGATGACGCCGTCATGGCCTTCTACGAAGAAGTCCTGGCGCAGATGGAAGAACCGCAGAGGCTTGAAGAAACGCTCAAAGCCATAACCGAGGCATCGGACGTTCCCTACGCTGCCGTCTTTATTCCCGGCGGTCACGGCGTGCTCAACGCCATCCCCGAAAGCCGCGAGGTGCATGACGTCCTGCACTGGGCGTTCGCCAACGAGGTGTTCATTATCAGTCTCTGCCACGGCCCCGCCTCGCTTCTCGCGGCGAACGATGCGAAGGGCTTCCCCTTCGCCGGCTACGAGCTCTGCGTCTTCCCCGACAGCCTCGACGAAGGCGCGAACATCGCCATCGGCTACATGCCGGGGCGCTTGAAGAAGCTCGTCGGCAAAAATCTCGCGGCGCTCGGCGTGAAGATCCTCAACTCCGACATCACCGGCAAGGTGCATCGCGACCGCACGCTCCTGACGGGAGACAGCCCGCTTGCCTCCAATGCCCTCGGCAAACTGGCAGCAGAAACTCTGCTTGCGGAAGTCAAGTAGATACATCGAAAGAAAGAGGCGATAGCCATGAAAGCTGTTTTGATCGGCGCGACGGGCGCGGTCGGCAAAGACTTGCTGCAGGCGCTTCTCGAGGATGCGCGCTATACGGAGGTCGTCGCCTTTGCGCGGCGCGCGCTCGGCGTACAGCACGAAAAGCTCCGGGAGCATACGATCGACTTCGACGCGCCCGCGACGTGGCAGGAGCTTGTCAAAGGCGACGTCCTCTTTTCGACGCTCGGCACCTCGCTCAAGCAGGCAGGCTCCAAGGAAGCGCAGCGCCATATCGACTACGATTACCAGCTTGCCTTCGCGAAAGCCGCCAGGGCGAACGGCGTGAAGAGCCTCGTTCTGCTGTCTTCCATAGGCGCGGACAGCAAGTCGAGCATCTTTTATCTGCGCCTGAAGGGTGAGCTAGACGACGCCGTTCAGTGTCTTGGCTTCGATTCGCTGAGCATCGTGCGTCCGCCGAGCCTCATACGCGCGAAAAGCAAGCGCTTTGGTGAGACCGCCTCCGTCAAGTTCCTTCAGGCCGCCAATGCCATCGGCCTCGCCAAGCGGCTCGCGCCGATGGAAACCGCCGTCGTTGCGCGCTCGATGGCCGCGTTGGGTCTGGATTCCGCGAGCGGCACAAGAATCATCGAAGGGCAGGATGTCCGCGATTTCGCGTAAAAAAGATGCCCCATAAGCCATCCATGCGGCTTATGGGGCGTCTTTGTCTTATTTGGGAGCACTATGCCCATCCAGCTATACGTTGCTCAATCGCTGTTCTCATGCGCAGCTGCACGCAGATAGTCAAGTTTATTCGTATTTCTTCGCTCTACAGATTGAAACTTCGACTGCGGCATATAGTATTCACCCGTATCCTTCTTATAGCGGAACACGACGGTATGCTGCGGCTCTACCGTCATCGCACCGTCGCTGCTGTTCCACCAAACAGCAAACGAGAGGAACGCGAAGTCTTCGTAGTCCTCTCCCTCGCTCATGATGTACGCCGAACTCACATCGGCCACCGATTTCACATGAGAGCCGCAGTCCCATACGATGAAGTTCGGATCGCCGTCGTAGCTGTAGATGCCGGGAGCTACATCGGCTTCAGGCAGATCGGCAAAAGCCGTCGATGTGCAGATCGCAAGGCAAAATGCAAAAACAACGGCAAGAACTTTCCTGCTGAGATTCAGATTCATACAAATCCCACCTTTTCTCGAAAATCTCTTATGATCCACTGACTCAAATCGCATTTAGATTCACCTCAGGATCATAAACATCCAAAATGCGAATCTGCTTGATCACCTGATGCTGATCCACCTCGATGCTTAGAATACGCTGGAACGGTTGCCCCTTTATCCCCGATGTCCCCCACAAATGAGGTGAACCATAATGATTGGAACTAATTTTTTTCAAATCACTGAACACAGCCAGTGCCTCTGTGATGTGCATACCAACATGGATACCACTCGGCATGGAAATCGCAGGATTCGTCGTCACGATATTCAAGACATACGTATGATCTGTATCAAATTTTTTCCCGAAGTAAGACATAGAATATCCTGTGCCATAGTACGCGATCTTCGTATCGCCCCACGCATTGCCTGGAACTTCTTCTTCCTTATCAGGTGCCCCATAAACATTTCTTACATCACTTTCCGTCGAGCTCGGGTATATGCCACCCAGAGCCATGTCTTCAATTTGAATGGAACGAGGTGCCGCGTCCGCTCCCATCGCATCGAACAAGACAAACATACATACCAACAATGGAAAAATAAGTTTTTTTAGTACCACCTTCAGCCTCTTCCTCTCGTCACAAAATAAACTGACTCAAATCGCGGTTGACGGCGATGTCCTTGAGCTTCTTGTCAACGTAGACGGCGTCGACGCGGACTTCCTTTTCTTCCATCTCGGGAGCGTCGAAGGAGAGATCCTCCA
>ERZ773083.1175-NODE-1175-length-18457-cov-16.075209_pt1 | contig 18457 bp, 11 predicted proteins | sample MGYA00511465_ERZ773083 | MGnify/ENA primary metagenome ERZ773083 (study PRJEB29015, sample SAMEA2738001) | human oral metagenome | biome: human oral; feature: human-associated habitat; material: dental | place: China | collected 2060 ... | reverse complement strand
GTTCCACCGTCGTCACCGCCACCGAAGGAATCATCTCCACCGCCGATGCTTGTAAAGCCTCCACCTCCATCAGAAGCCTCTTCAACACTTCTTGAATAAGCATCCACGAAATCATTAGAGAATGCATTAGAATAAATAACTGCCGTATGCAATGATTCTACATCCATATCTATATTTTTCAAAAATTCCGGAGATAATTTCTTTAATTGTTTTTCAACTTCATCTGCAACATCATAAAGCGTTGCATAAATTAACAAGTTTTTCCAAACTTTTATCTCTGAAATTTCTCTCTCACTCAATAATGAAAAATCTTTCAAATAATTATAATTTTTTACTAATTTTGCGGTAAATTCTTTACCTTTTTCACTATAAGTATGAGAATATTTGCCTTTACTACTTTTTTCAAAAAGATCATTTTTACTTGCATATTCATTGGATAGTTCTTCTAAATCTTCTTCTATTGATTCAAATTCTTCTTGATTATCCGTATCTTCCAAATAATCAGAAAACTCATTTTCTTGTAAGATTCCATCAGCTCCGGCAGCACCTGCAAACATAGCAAATAGTTTTCTCTCTACTTTTTCTTCGAAATCATTGTTAAAACCGCTCTTTATTTTCAAAGCCAATGTGTCTTTTTTAAAAATAAGTCCCTTTTCTTCAGTTACAGGTATTAATATTTTTTCTTGTATCCATTTTAGAAAATATGCTCTAATTATCGATTCTTGACCATCGAAACCTATATCTTCTAAAATATCGGACAATTTCCACCATTCTTTTTCAGGAATATCTCTGTAATATTCTCCTTTAAAGTCTCCTTTTTGATATCCATTGCTCTTTTTCTTGCCAAATATTTTAACAAGAACAACAATGGCAACAATTATACCTCCTGCAACATAAAAAATCTTATTACTACTTTTTTTATCGGCTTTTTTAGTATAATCGGAGCCTTTAAATGCTAAATCTTTATAATATGAAAAATCTTTATCTATAGTTTCTCCGGAAGTGATATCCCCTTTGTTTAATTGAACCAAAACCGTAACATAATTAGAACTTGTAAGTCCAGTCAAACTATTAAAAACTATTTTGCCATCCGAAAATTCTATTGTTCCTTTATTCCCGAAAGCCCAAATCTTAGAGTTTGTATTGTCAAAACTTCCTTCTCCTTTTGTGATAGTAAGTTTAACTTCGCCGGGAGCAGCGCTTAATCCTTTGTTTACAAATTGCCAATAAATCATATCAGAATCTTTTAAAAGTTTTATGAAATTAGTAACTCTATATCTTAAAATAAAAGTTTTTCTCTGATATTCTCCAAATCCGAAACAAAGTTCATAACCTTTATCAGTCTTTACAACTCCTGATTTTTTAGCCTTTTCTTCTCTTGTTTTCTTTGTATTCCAAGATTCTAGACTTTCATAAGGAATTTCTTTTCCATTTTTAATTTCCGAAACTTTGAAATTAACTATTTCACTTTTCCCTAAATTATTAACAGGAACAAAGTATTCAGTTCCTTTTGATGGTTCAAAATCCATAATACTTTCAATGTCAGCACTTCCATCTTTGTTAATTCTAACATTTATCGTATTTTTGTAAAAAGTATCTGCAAAAGAATTATTGAAAGGTATTACAAATAGACTAAGTAATACAGCAGAAAAAACAAAAATTCTTTTTGCCAAATTTCTAAGATTTTTCATAAGCCTCCGCCTCCTATTACAATCTTCTTAGAATTTCACCTTTACCTAAAATCTCTAAAATGTTTGAAAGTTCAGGTCCATGAACTTGACCTGTAAGTAATGCTCTAACCGGCATATACAAGTCTTTGCCCTTAAAACCTGATGCCTTTTGAACTTTTTTCATAAAGCCTTTGGCAGTTTCCTCATCCATTTCCTCGATTTGAGATAATTCCTCCTTCATTTTTTCTTTTAAAATTTCTATATGCTCTACATTCCTCATTTTCAAAGCTTCCGGTTCAACTGTAACATCTTCAAATAAAAATCTTGATTGTTCAATAATTTCCGGAAGTCTTGAAATAGATTCCTGAAAAGTCTTCGTAATAAGTTCAAGTCTTTTTTCACAAATATCTTCTTTTATAAACCCTGCCTTAACTAAATAAGGTTTAACAAGTTTTGCAAGTTCTGAAACTTCCATCTTTCTAATATATTGAGCATTAACCCAGTCTAATTTATCTACATCAAAAACTCCACCTGATTTTGAAACTCTATCAAAAGAGAATTGTTTAACCATTTCATCTAAAGATAAAATTTCTTCATTACTTTCAGGGCTCCAACCCACAAGTGCAAGATAATTAATAAGTGCTTCCGGTAGATATCCTTTTAATCTAAAATCTTCAACAGATGCATCATCATTTCTTTTAGATAATTTCTTACCGCTCTTATTTAAAACTGTTGGTAAATGAACAAAAATAGGCTTTTCAAAACCAAGAGCCTCATAGAGATAAATATGTTTAGGAGTTGATGAAATCCATTCATCTCCTCTTACAATATGAGTAATTCCCATTAAATGATCATCAACAACTACTGCAAAATGATAAGTTGGAAAACCGTCAGCCTTAATCAAAACTTGATCGTCCATATCATTTGTATTTATTGTAATTCTACCTTTGATTACATCTTCAAAAACAATATCTCTATTTTCAGGTAACTTTAATCTAATTACATAACTTTCTCCATTTGCAATTCTCTTTTTAGCATCTTCAATGCTAACACCTCTACAAAGTCCGTCATATCTTGGAATTTTTCCATCAGCCTTTTGTTGATTTTTTACATCATCAAGTCTTTCTTTGCTACAGAAACAATAATAAGCATATCCCTTTTCGATAAGTTCTTCTGCATATTTATTGTAAATTCCCTTTTCAACTCTTTCAGATTGGATATATGGACCACATTCACCAACTTCTGTAATCTTTCCGTTTTCATCAAGACAAACACCTTCATCTGCCTCAACTCCTGCCCATTTAAGTTCGTGAATCAAATTTTCAATAGCTCCCTCAACATATCTAGTTCTATCGGTATCTTCTATTCTAAGTAAAAACTTTCCTCCCTTTTGCTTAGCGTATAAATAATTATAAAGTGCAGTCCTAAGTCCTCCTATATGCAAATATCCTGTTGGACTTGGTGCAAAACGCAATCTAACCATTCCTCTTTCCCTCCTAAAAAATAACATATATCTATAATAATTATATATCAATTATATTAATTTGTAAAGGTTTTTAACAAAAAATCAAGCTCAAATGCATACATAAAAACTGCGAGTTTATAAAGTACTTGCAGTTAATTATATTATCAAAATATTAAAAGCACATTTTTTATAATAATTTTAAGTGTCAATTCTTGTTATATCTTTAAGTGATTTATTACGATAAATTAAATCATCTCTAATAGTAAAACCTTGTTTTTCCCAAAAAATATTTCCTTTTTCATTTTTATCAAAAACTACAAGAGCAACTTTATTAATTCCCAATTTAATAAGTTCATTTATAGCTGTATTCAATAATTTAGTTCCAATTTTTTGATTTTGATATTTAGGATTAACAGCTGTATGATAAATATAACCTCTTCTTCCGTCATTTCCGACCATAATAGCACCTACAATACAATTTTCCTCCGCGACAAAACATGTATTAGGATTGTGAATCAAAAACTTTTCTATTCCTTCTTTTGAATCATCAAGATTATTTAATCCCATTCCCTTACAGGACATCCAAAGAGAATACACTTCCTCATAATCATCTATAGTCATCGGTCTAATTAACATACTTTTATTCCTCCTAAACTTGTAATCTACTTATCTAATGACTGAATTATCATTAATCAAAGTAGCTATATGATGAGGAATCATAGAAACTTGCATTGACATTTCAACATGATAATTTTTATCTATACATTCATCCCAATACTCAAGATGCTTTTTATCTATCCACGAATCAAACTCTTCCATTCTTATTCCATTTTCTCCCTGAATTGAATACCAATAAAGATACTCTTCATCATCACATTTTTCTCTAAAAATAGTTTCGATATACATTTTCTCTCCGTCCAAAGTAAATAATACTTCCTCCATATTTTCATTTAAAAAATTCATCCACTTATCTACTACTTCCGGATTGCCTTTTCTGATACGAAATCGTGATAATTCTATATTCATACTTTCCCTCCAAAAATAGTACTTTTTTTATATTTGACTTTCTAAAAATTTACAATATTCTAAATTATCTTTTGTAATTTTATCACAATGCCCATAACCTTCCCATACTTTTAATTTAACATAAGGTAGTTTTTTGGGTATCACCTTCTTTGCTTCTTTATAATCAAACTCTTTAGACCCATAACAAAAAATCAGCTTTTCTTGCTCATCCTTAGATAAATCTGGAATTTTTACAAAAGAACAGTCGTGAATTATATTCACAATACTTTCATCATCCATCCTTATAAAAGACTCTGCCATTATTTTACCAAATTCCGCTCCATATAGAGCAGTCATTTTTTTTACAGCAAAATTCTTATCTTTAAGAGCTTTCTTATGTTTTCTCAAAAAAATTTTCTTAAAAAGAAAATCTAAAAAATAGGCTTTTTGCCACAAACTAGCTCCTTCAAAAACACATTTATCTATAATTATATCCTTGCTATTTAATAAATTTAACAATACTACTCCACCTAAAGAGGCTCCAAAAGCTAAATTTATCTTATCTATTCCGTTTTCAATTAAATAATTCTTTATTTTATCAGCTTCCGTTTCCACTGAAATATAAACTTCTCTTGACTTTCCATGTGCTGATAAGTCTGGAATTATATATCTATAATCCCCTAATATATTGTCGGCAATTAAAAATTTCATTCCCTCAGCAGAAGATAACATAGGATGAATAAGTAATATTACCTTTTCGCCACCCTCATTAATATCAACAAAATTCATTTTTTGCTCCTTAATTTCCGTATTATCAATAATCTTTTTAATTTAATTCTATTATACCACTTGTTACAATTCTAATCTATATATAAATTTAAAAGAGAGTGATTTCTCACTCTCTCAAATATTTTTTTACTTACAAATTAGAAAAATTTATACAAAAAAGAACCTTAATCTTGTATATTATAATAATTTCATTATATAGTATCTTTATGAATTTTGTATAAATTGCTATAACTGTTTTATTTTTTTAAGTCATTTATATGACTTACTATTATTTGCCTACAAATAATAGCAGTGAGATCTCCAGAGTCATTGTATCAAAGATACGACGACTCCGTCAGACCTACTTTTGTTTACGAGTAAACAAAGTTAGGGCTAGATTCACTTCATTCGCTTCGCTCACTACGGTCGAGATGACGTGTTAGGGGCATTACTTTATAAGTTGCTATGACGTGAAATATTTATTTTCATATAAATTTTTTTATAATTATAAAATTTTTTCAAATAATCTCTATACTTTTTGAATTTTTTAAGTTTATTTACATTTAACACCTAGCTCTTAATCGAAGTTTTTTCCTTATACGTCATCTCGACCGAAGTGAAACGGAGTGGAGAAATCTCATACTTTTGCTTTAGCAAAAGTAAATGTATCGAAGATACATAAAATAGATTTGTCATTTTTCTCACATAAAAAAGACGGTATATCTACCATCAAAAATATTAACATAAAAAATTCAATTTTTCGATATTTTTTCCCATCTTTTGTTTATTACTAAACTTCTAATTTTACTATTTCTTTCTTGCAACAAAATAATATCTGTGAATTCTCCCTTTAATTACTCCTTCTTTTTCAAGAATTTCCTGTGCTTTGAAGAGATTTTCTTTATACTTTTCAACTTCGAAATAAGGAAATTCCCAATCTATAATCCTTGCAAACCAAACTAGAGCACCAACATCATAAAACTCTATCGGTCTATAAGCTTCTGCTTCCTCAACAATCTCAAATCCATTTTCTATAAATTCTTGTTTTGAAATATTCAGATAAGATTTAGGAAATGGAATATCAACATCTCCAATTAAAAGTTTAACCAATTCTCTATCATTTTCAGCACCAACCTGTTGTGTAAGAAATAACCCTCCACTTTTAAGGACTCTTTTAAGCTCATCTATATTATATTTCCCATGTCTATTGGTAATAATATCAAAATAATTATCCTTAAAGGGAAGTTCATCTCCACCATCGGCTGGTTTAAAATCTATTCCCAAAGGAATAAGTCCCTCCTCACATATCTTAATATTTGGCTCATAACCTTCAATTGCTGAAGTATGTTTAGGATTTAACATAAAAGATAAAAGAAATTCTCCACCGCCAGTTTCCATATCCAACAAATAATCATTTTCTCTTAAATAAGATTTTATAATACTCTCAAAATCCCATGGAAGATCATCTTCTTCTCTATATCTTTCTCTAATATGAGAAAAATCCCAACCTTTAATATGGGCAATTTCCTGCTCATGTAGCCATTCATTTAAAAGTGTCTTTTTATCCATATTTTTCTCCTTAAACTCCTACTTTTTTTATCTAACAATTGAATTATCCGTCATCAAATTAGCTATATGATTAGAAATCATAGAAACTTGCATTGACATTTCAACATGATAATTTTTATCTATACATTCATCCCAATACTCAAGATGCTTTTTATCTATCCACGAATCAAACTCTTCCATTCTTATTCCATTTTCTCCCTGAATTGAATACCAATAAAGATACTCTTCATCATCACATTTTTCTCTAAAAATAGTTTCGATATACATTTTCTCTCCGTCCAAAGTAAATAATACTTCCTCCATATTTTCATTTAAAAAATTCATCCACTTATCTACTACTTCCGACTTCCCTTTTCTGACACGAAATCGTGATAATTCTATATTCATACTTTCCTCCAAAAATATTATATTTAATTAAATAAATAAGGATTTATTAAAATCTATAAATCAGATAAAACTTTGTTAATATCTAATAAGACATTTGATATACAATTTTTAAATTCGTATAATGTATCTGTGTTAAATTTTCTTGGAATATCTGATTCTAGATATTCTTCACTCCATTGCTCATTATCCCATATATTAGTAGAAGTTTTACAAGAAAAACGGTATTTTTGTGTGCCATTAGATATAATACACATTACAGGAATTGTTCCGGATTCCTTTGTATATTTTTTATAGTATGCATATATCGTTTTATTTTTTTGCTCATCTAATATAAGTAGAAAAAATACACTTTCTAATACACTATCTGATTGCTTGATAATTTCTTCGTGAATCCACGGAGCATATAACAAACCAGCAAGTAACTCATTGCCATATTTATTTGCCACACTCATCCAATAGCTCTCTTCTTTTTTCATCTTATCTTCAAAATCATCAGGTGATAACAATTCATATTCTTGATGTTGGCAGTTAAAACCATGCCATTTTCTATATGGTAATGTTGCTTCTATTAAAATCCATTTATTATTATCTCGAACAGCAACACATATATGGTCTTGTTCATCTCCATAACAATCTTTATGTATATATGCATATTTTACTTCATATTCTAATTTTTGAAATACTGAAACCAATAAATTTGAATAATCACCGCAAGTTCCAGCCTGCATTGAAATAACATCTAAATCACTTCTTTGCAAAGGAAAAAACGGAGCGTTTAATCTACTGTATTTTACATTTTTATCAAACCAATTAAATAGTTCTTCACATACAGCTTTAATACTACTTCTATCCTTAATGTTTTTTTGGATAAATTCACCTATCACTTTATCATCAGAATGAATATATGTCATTTTGCCTCTCCAACACAAATCCTTAATTATAATCTTACAATGCCTATACCTTATACTTTACTTATATTCTCACAAATTTAACTCTATTATATCATTTGTTACAATTCTAATCTATAAAAATTTAAAAGAGAGTGATTTTTCACTCTCTCAAATATTATTTTACTTACAAATTAGAAAAAATTATACAAAAATGTATCGTAATCTTGTATATTATAATAATTTTATTATACGATAGCTTTAGGAGTTTTGTATATATTGTTACAACTGGTTTATTTTCTAAGTCCTTTATAGGACTTACTATTATTTGCTTTCAAATAATAGTAGTGAGATCTCTCCATTCCGCTTAGCTCCAGTCGAGATGACGTACTGGGGGCATTACTTTACAAGTTGCTATGACGTGAAATATTTAGTTTTATATAAAATTTTTAATAATTATCAAATATTTTCAAATACTTAGCATATTTTTTAACTTTTGAAATTTATTTGCTATTAACGTCTTTATATTAAACGAAGATTTTTCCTTATACGTCATTTCGACCGAAACGAAATGTAGCGAATCTAGCCCTAACTTTGCTTGTTTACAAGCAATAGTAGGTTTATTTGAGTACAATCGGCTGTAGAAATCTTGTACTAATAGGGCTTTAGGAGATCTTTCGACTTCGCTCAAGATGATGTGTTAGTGGCATTACTTTACAAAGAACTATGACGTGAAATATTTAGTTTCATATAATTTTTTTAATAATTAAAAAATTTTTTCAAACACTTGGTATTTTTTAGAATTTTTGAAGATTATTTACTTTTGACGTCTTGCCATTAAACGAAGATTTCTCCTTATACGTCATTTCGACCGAAACGAAGTGTAGCGGAGAAATCTCATTTTATTTTTAAACAGCAAAAAGTTGGTACAATGTAAAATTGTCCAAATCTTTGATTTGATAACAATCGACTGTGGAAATCTTATACTTTTGCTTTAGCAAAAGTAAATGTATCGAAGATACATAGAATACAAATTTATTTTTTACAACAAAAAAGACAGCATCTCAACCGTCTAATTTCTTTTAATTAAAACACAAAATCTACTAATTCTAAAAAACAATAAACTTTGATTCATTTTTATTGCTATTAATTTTTTTCAATCCCATTTTTATCAATGGATTTTTTGCTTTACTTATACGAGCATTATTATGACAAGCCTTTACACAAGCCATGCAAACAATACAAGCATTCTTGTCAGTTACAATATTATTATCTATACAAGCTTTAGGACATTTTTTTATACAAACACCACAATTATCACAAAGCTCGTAATCAGTTTTTGGAATAGTAAATATTCTTCTCCCAGTATGTACAGGTTTTATATCAGCAACTTTGCCGATAAATCTATCAAATAAGCTTAAGCTTTTATTCTTTTCTATATTATTTTTTAATTCCTCTCTTATAGCCTTTCCAAATGAAATTGCCATATTAATATCTTCTGCATTCGGTCTATTTATAGCAACAGGTAGTTCTTTTGTTGAAAAAGAATGTTCTCCAACAAACTCTCCATAACCCACAACATTGCCATTATTCTTTTTTACTATAGAAACAATCTCTCTTTTTGAAAACATAATTGCAGCATTTCCATATAGTAAAACTATAGCGACAGCTTTATTATTAAAATCAATATTCTTTATATAATTTCTAAATTCTTTATACAAAAATCCACCATAAACTGGTGCCCCTAAAATAATTAAATCATCTTTAGTAGTGCCAATTTTTTCTTTCTTTGAAATTCTATTATCCTTTGTTAAATCAACATACTCTACTTGCTTTGACTCAATCCCTTTAATCACATTCTTAATTATTTTTTTAGTAGTTCCTGTAGGTGAAAAATAAATCACCTTAACTTTTGGAGAAAAAGATTCTTTCTCATCCAAAATATTATCATCTAAAGAAAAATCGAAATTTTGATGACTCTTATATTCCATAGCACTACTCATATCTGTTCGCCTCTTTTCAACTTTAGTACCATTGTTTTAAATATACCCTTTGCCAAATTTAGCTAACAAAAATAAAATCATTGATAATAACTTATTTTAATAAATATACTCAATTATGATTTACATTATTTCACCAATCAAATCAAACAAAATATAAATTTTAAAATTATCGATATAATAATCTATATAGGGGTATCACTATAATGTGAGTAGTTTTTTTGTGCAATAAATTACATATATATAATTTACGTAAAAATATTATAAATTTACTTCAATTTTTTGAATTAAATTTTGATACTTTTTAAGTTTTTAAGAAAGGAGGAATGATAAAAGTTAGCACCAAAAGATATTTTGATTAAGATGAATGAAAGGAGGCTCTTTATGACTAATAAGACAACATCATCAATAAAATCAAATAACAAACCAGTACATAAACTAGGATTTTTTGGTTTTTTTGCTATAACAGCATCTATGGTAATGACGGTATATGAATATCCGTCTTTTGCTAGTTCTGGTTTTCAACTTGTATTCTTTCTAATTGTTGGAGGGATTTTTTGGTTCTTGCCTGTTGCATTATGTTCTGCAGAAATGGCAACAGTAGAAGGATGGGAATCTGGAGGTATTTATTCATGGGTTGGAAATACCCTAGGTCAACGATGGGGGTTTTCAGCTTTATTCTTTCAATGGTTTCAAATAACAGTAGGATTTGTTACCATGGCATTTTTTATACTTGCAGCATTAGCTTATGTATTTAATTTTGATGCACTTTACAATAACCCAATGGTTATGTTTTTTGGAGTTGCAATCATTGTGTGGGTTCTAACATTTACACAATTAGGTGGAACAAAATATACAGAAAGAATTTCTAAGATTGGTTTTCTTGGAGGAATAGTTCTTCCTGTTATTATACTTTTCATTGGCTTAATTGCATACTTTAGTACTAGTGGTGTTTCTCAAATTAAGATTACGACAGAAACTCTAATTCCAAATTTCAAGGAAACAGGAACTCTTGTAATTTTTGCTTCTTTTATTCTCGGTTATATGGGCGTAGAGGCATCAGCATCTCACGTTAACGAACTTAAGAATCCGACAAGAACATATCCTTCAGTTATGATTGTTTTAACTATACTTACAATTGTACTTGATGCTCTTGGCGGACTTGCTATAGCTACAACTCTTCCAGACAAAATATTAAATGGTAATCTATCTTATGGAGTTATTGAGGCATTTGAAGCAATCTTTACAGAACATTTTGGTTCACAATATAATTGGCTTGTTTTAATAGTTGCAATACTATTAGCTCTTGGTGTATTAGCAGAAATATCTTCTTGGATCGTTGGCCCATCCAGAGCGCTTTTAGAAGCTGCAAATGATAAGATTCTCCCTCCATCTTTTGCAAAAACTAATAAAAATGGAGTGTCAGTAAAAACAGTTATACTTCAAGCAATTATAGTAACAATTTGGGATGCAGTTCTATGTGGTTCTATAGCATTGGCAGGAGGTTCTGATTCATCAGTTGGTTATTTAACAGCAATAGGACTTACAGTTGTAATCTATTTGGTTGGATATATATTATTCTTCTTAGGATATTTCGTTTTAATATTGAAAAAATCTAATTTAAAACGTACATTCCAAGTTCCTGGTGGAAAAGTATTTAAAATAATTGTTGCTACAGTAGGATTGCTTATTACAATAGCAACTTTAATTATTTCATTTTTCCCATCATCAAAATTAACAACTGCAGATAATCAAGTATATCAAATTGTGCTAATTATATGCTTTATTATCTCCTTAATAGTTCCTATAATTATTTATTCAAATAAACATAGATGGGCAACAAAATATGATGATAAAAGTAAGTAGTTATTATAAATTATTAAATACATTGATATAGTTCAAATTTTATTTAAAGAAAGGAAGATTAATATGAGTAAAAAAATATCAAAATCAAGTAGAAAAAGCACTAATCATATCAGTGATATTCTTGAATCAATGAATCAAGAAACTAGATATCTTACACCAATTTTCGGTACAGAAGCTAGCGATATTGAAATGCCAAACAAAAAAATAAATGAAAATCCTGTATCACCTCAAGTTGCAGCAGAAATTATTAGAGAATATTTAAAAACAGAAGGAAATGCAACACAAAACCTTGCAACTTTCTGTCAAACTTATATGGAACCAACTGCAACAGCATTGATGGCAGAGAATTTTGAAAAAAATGCAATTGATAAAGATGAATATCCAATGACTGCAGACCTTGAAAACAGATGTGTCGATATTATTGGAAACTTATGGCATATGAATCCAAAAGAAGAACCTATAGGAACATCTACTGTCGGTTCATCAGAAGCTTGTATGCTAGGTGGACTAGCTATGCTTTTCAGATGGAAACATCTTGCAGATAAAGCAGGAGTTAATAGATTCACCAAAAAGAGACCTAATCTTGTAATTTCTTCAGGATACCAAGTATGTTGGGAAAAATTCTGTCGCTATTGGGATATTGAAATGAGAACTGTTCCACTAGATATGGAACATTTATCTCTCAATATGGATACAGTAATGGATTATGTTGATGATTACACAATAGGTATAGTTGCTATATTAGGTATTACTTACACAGGAAAATATGATGATGTAAAAACTCTTGACAAACTAGTTGAACAATACAATAAAAAGAAGCCTGAATTACCAATTAGAATACATGTTGACGGAGCTTCTGGTGGTATGGTTGCACCTTTTATAGATCCTGAATTAAAATGGGATTTCAGATTAAAAAATGTATGGTCAATTAGTACTTCAGGTCATAAATATGGTCTTGTATATCCGGGAGTAGGCTGGGTAATTTGGCGTAGCAAAAAAGCTCTTCCAGAAGAATTAATTTTCTGGGTTAGTTACTTAGGAGGAGAAGAAGCTACTATGGCAATCAACTTCTCACGTAGTGCATCTCAAATTGTAGGTCAATACTATATGCTTATGAGAAACGGGTTTAAAGGCTATAAAGAAATTCATCAAAGAACAATAGATGTAGCAAGATACATGGCAGATGAAATCAAAAAAATGGGAATATTTGAACTGCTTGAAGAAGCAAATCAAATCCCAATCGTATGCTGGAGACTAAAAGAAAATGCAAATGTACAATGGACATTATATGACCTTGAAGATAGACTCCGTATGCACGGTTGGATGATTCCTGCATATCCTATGCCTGAAAATATTAAAGATGTAGATGTGCAAAGACTTGTTCTTCGTCAAGACTTCGGTATGCCTTTAGCAATTCTTTGTATAAACGAAATGAAAAAACAAATTGAAATATTAAACGGCTCAAGAGTTGTTCTTCGTAACAATGAAAAGAACTCTAAACCTAGCAAGGGATTCGACCATAGCGGTAGATAATTGAATTAAAATACTAAAAGGGGCTGTTATCAGCCTCTTTTTATGTGGACTTAAGCTTTAGGAGATCTCTCGACTACGCTTTGCTTCGCTCGAGATGACGTGTTGGGAGCATCACTTTGCAAGTTGCTATGACGTGAAACATTTTGCTTCCTTATTTTTTGTTTTTGAAGATTATTTACTATTAACGTCTTGCCATTAAACGAAGGTTTCTCCTTATACGTCATCTCGACCGAAGTGAATCTAGCCCTAACTTTGTTTACTTGTAAACAAAAGTAGGTCTGACGCAAAGATTGTTCAAATCTTTGATTTGAGTAAAATCAACTGCGGAGATCTCATACTTTTGCTTTAGCAAAAGTAAATGTATCGTAGATACATAAATTTTTACAACAAAAAGACGGTATCTCTACAGTCTATTTATAACTATTCTAAATTCCAACAAAAACTTCGACAACTTTTCTTATTTTTTCTAAGACTATTTCTTTTTTCTTTTCTCTTACTCCACCTCTTCTGGATAGTGGTGGAATTATACTGTCTAATTCATCTCCAGCATATTCAACATATCCTTTAGATATGGATTTTTCTATAAATCTGTTGGCTTTTTCATTTAGATTTTCTTCAGTAATTAGTTGATTAATTTTAACTACTTTTTCTTTTTTTGCAAATTCATAAAAAGTTTCAATAATATCGTCAGTGTTTTTCAACTCTGACAATCTTGTCTTACTTATAAATTCCATAATTAAATCTTCTTTTGCTCTTGTTCCAAGACTTGACCTGATTACCCTACGAACTTCAGCTTTCAAGCTTTCGATATCGTCATTTTCTCTTGTCTTTTCAAGAATTAAAGCTAAAATATAGTCTAAATTAATTTCGTCAGTCTTTAGCAAATCAATTTGAAATTCAACATCTGAAAAGTCTATTTGTTCTCCTTCAGCTTCTTTACTTCTTCTTTCGTTCAAAATGCTTTCTCTGATATCTACATATACACTTTTCATGTCTTGCATTTGTCTATCAGAAATAATTTTTTCAAAACTTTCAAACTCATCAAAATTTCTAAGAATATTCTCAGCCTTTAACAACTCTCCAAAAAGCTGTACAAATTCTTTTTTATCAGCATCAAGAACAATTTCAGTTGGATCAGGAAATTTTGCAATTATTTCTTCACATATATCGATATAACCTTTAAATTTCTTTCCTGTTTCTTCATCTGTAAAGCCATGGATATATTCGTCGTAGCTCTTTTCTAAAATTACATTGACACTATTTTCATCACCAAAAGTTTTAATCGCATCTTCTGTAGCTCTTTCCAAATTTCTAAAACATACAATATTTCCAAATGTTTTCACTTTATTTAAGATACGATTAGTTCTTGAAAATGCTTGAATCAGCCCATGATATCTTAAATTTTTATCTACAAATAAAGTATTTAATGTAGGAGCATCAAAACCTGTTAAAAACATTCCTACTACAATTAGCAAATCAACTTCCTTATTTTTAACTCTATTAGATAAATCAGAATAATAATTTTGAAATTCCTTTCCCTCAGTTGAAAAGTTTGATTTAAAAAGTTTATTATAATCATTTATTGCCTTATTCAAGAACTCTTTTGCTGTCGAATCCATAGCAGACGGTTCAAAATTTTCGTCCTCTATTTCACCAATTGCAGATGGCTCTTCATTGGCAGAAAAACTATAGATTGTAGCAACTTTTAATCTCTTTTCTTCCGGTAAAGACTCTTGTTGTTTTTGAAATTCTTCATAATACAATTTTGCAGTCTCTACACTCTGAACAGCAAACATCGCATTGAATCCATTTAATCTTCTATGTTTTAAATCATAAAACTCATTTCTATGTGTCTTAGTATCAAAAACCTTTAAAATATATTTTGTAATTTCGGAAATTCGTTCAGGATGCATTAACATTTTTTTCTCTAATTTCTTTAGTTTTTCCTCATCCGTTTCCATTTCAATTTCCTTGAATTTAGGAGTAATATTATTATAGTCAACCTTGAATTTTAAAACTTTTCCGTCTCTAATCGCATCGGTAATTACATAACAATGCAGTTGTGCACCGAATGTTCCTGAAGTCGTATCTCCTTTAAGAGAATTTTCAGGAAAAATAGGTGTTCCTGTAAATCCGAATTGATAATATTTTTTAAAGGATTTTCTAATGTTTTTTTGTGCATCTCCAAACTGTGAGCGATGACATTCATCAAATATAAGAACACAATGTTTATCATAAATTGGATGATTAGGATTTTTCTTTACAAATTCATTTAACTTTTGAATTGTAGTAACAACAATTCTATTGTCATCTTTTTCAATAGATTTTTTAAGTTCCTTAGTGTCCTTGCTTCCATTTACACTATCTTCTTGAAATCTTTTGTATTCTTTCATAGTTTGATAGTCTAAATCTTTTCTATCAACTACAAAAAATACTTTATCAATAAAATCAAGATTAGTAGCAAGTCTTGCAGTCTTAAAAGAAGTTAGAGTTTTTCCAGAACCTGTAGTATGCCAAATAAAACCACCAGCTTCAGCAGTTCCAGCTTTTTTACCCTCATAACTTGACTTTATTTTCCATAAAATTCTTTCTGTGGCTGCTATCTGATAAGGTCTCATAATAAGCAAAGTGTTACTTGCATCAAAAACACAATATTTTGTAAGCACTTCAAGAATAACTCTTTTTTCAAAAAATGTTTTAGTAAAATCTTCTAAATCACGAATAACTTTATTTTTAGCATCTGCCCATTCACAAGTAAATTCATAATTATTTTTATTTCTAGCAGTTGTATTTGCAAAGTATCTAGTATAAGTTCCATTGGAGATTGCAAAAATTTGTACAAATTTATAAAGAGAATGTTCTAAATTAAAGCTCTCTTTACTATATCTGTGAATTTGATTAAATGCTTCTTGTAAAGGTACTCCCCGTTTTTTTAATTCAATATGAACTAAAGGTAAGCCATTTACTAAAATAGTTACATCATAACGATTTTGATTTCTATCTCCTCCAACAACTTGATTTACAACCTGTAAAAAATTATTGTGAATATTTTTCTTGTCAATAATCTTTATATTTTTTAAATGTCCATCATCAAAAATAAAATCATAGATATAGTCCTCTTGTATTTTTCTGGTCTTTTCAACCATTCCTTCATTAGGAGCATCTAAATACTCAATTAAAAATCTTTCCCACTCTGAATTTGAAAAAGAAACATTATTCAATCTTTCGATTTGAACTTTTAAATTCGCATACAATTCATCACTAGTCTTGAAATTTTCTCTTTCATAACCTTGAGCAACTAAATTAGCTATCAACTCTCTTTCAAGGTCAGCTTCACTTTGATAAGAACTTGCATTAACTCTATTGTTTTTGTCATAATGTGCTAAGATAATTCCTCCTGTCATCTCAGCAATGGTTGACACATTGTATTTTCTTGCTTCTTCCGACATCTAAATTACTCCTTCCATTTATAATCAACCACGAATTTTTCAAATAATTTTTTTAAAAAATTTTTTTCATACTGTTCCAGTTCTTTTACTTCTAGAGCAGAATGGTCACTATGGCTATATAAATTTATCCTTTTAATATAAGCCTGCTTGTCTTCTTCATGTATTAAATCTTTCCAGTTTTCATATCCTAAAAAATGTGCTGTTTTTTCAAACAAATTACGTAATAAATTAAAATGATATCTCTTAATATTATTAGAATTAATAGCCTTTTCTAGTTCATCTTTTAATAATAGATGGTAGCCGAAAGGTGTATCTCTACCACTAAACTCTGTCAAGATATAAAGACTATTATCCTTTCTTAACCATAGTTTTTTCGCGTTACTTAGTTCGTTCTGTAATATATTATAAAATAATGCATGATGTGTTGTTATTATAAATTTTAATCCACTTTCTTCAGATTTTTTTATTAAATCCTTTAATTCTAAAGCTACATCAATCGTATGATTATCATCTAAAGATGAAATTGGATCATCTATAAAAATATATTTTATGTTATTAAAATCTTCTGTACTTCTATCAATTTTATCAATATTTAGTTCATCTATAATTGTTTCTACTAGTACAAAGAATATTGTCCAAATAAAAATACTCTCCTCCCCTTTTGAAATTTTTATATTTTCAACTGTTCTATTGTCCCCAGTAGGTAAACTAAAAGTAATTTCTCCAGTATTGGTATTAATATTTGGTTCAATCTTTGAAGAAGTAAATTTTTTAAATCTCTCTGCTATTTCATTTTCTTTGCCTTGTCTTTCTATTAATTTAATAAAATCTGGTTTCTTATTAATCTTAAGTTTTCTATCATAATCATTATCTAAGTCATTATCCCACGAAAACAGGTCTTCTGTAAACGCATTATAGTATACTACGGGTTTTATAATTTTCCCATTTTTCTCTTCATTTAATAAATTTTTAAATTCCATTGATAATCTTGTTTTTCCTGTTGCATTAAAAGCATATATCAAAGTAGTTTTTTTTCTAAAATTTTTTATTTTTTTAGCAACCTCTTCCAGAGAACTATATTCCTCCACAATTATACCTCCTACTTTCTAATTATTTCTTTTAAAACTTAATAATTTTTCTCTGTAATGCTCATATTGTTTTTGTCTTAATTCAATTTCTTTTGGCAAGCCTTTAGAAATATTATTTACAATATCGTCAAATTTATCAAGAATAGAAACAATATACTCTTGAACTTTGATAGATGGGATAAAAAATTTTAATTTTCCTATTTCTCCAAGATTAATTTTTATAGGAGTTGCATTATGCAAAATTCTTTTACTTAACTCTTTTTTACCTTGATTACTTTCAATTAAATATTTTAGAAATTTACTTAACACAATATCATTACTTGGTCTAATCAATGCTAATGTTACATAATAAGCTAAATCATCATCATTTTTAACAATAGCACAAGTTCCAATATCTCCTATTCTAGTCATAAAAACATCATTTTTTCTAGGTTTAACTTTAAATTTATTATATTCTTCCATTATTATATATTTGTTAGTTCCATAAATATTTTTAATATCCTGAACACTTACAAAAGGGACTCCTGTATTAACATATTTCGGTGTTTGATGAGTTCCATCATAAATTTCAGCAAAATCTTCCAATTTTTTTAATTTAACTCCAAAAACAGTAACACCAACAAGTTCTCCAGCTTCTTTAAGAGAGTTTAGATACGAATTAGATAGATATGCTCTCTCTCTCTCTCTCTCTCTCTTAGCACAACTTACATCAAATGTCAAGAGTTTTTCACGATAATATTCATATTGTTTTTGTCTTTGTTCAATTTCTT
>ERZ773083.1173-NODE-1173-length-18503-cov-4.476149_pt1 | contig 18503 bp, 15 predicted proteins | sample MGYA00511465_ERZ773083 | MGnify/ENA primary metagenome ERZ773083 (study PRJEB29015, sample SAMEA2738001) | human oral metagenome | biome: human oral; feature: human-associated habitat; material: dental | place: China | collected 2060 ... | reverse complement strand
CGACGACCTTCTGGACCACAATCAGACGCTCTAACCAACTGAGCTATTCCCACCATCTTATCAAATTACGCTAAACTCTATTTAGCATTCATATTATATCAAACCTCTCTTCTCTATACAAGGAAAGAAGAATGAATGGTTTAATTAAACCAAAATATTCAAATTGTGTAAAAATAACTTGTATATTATGTATTAGGTCCGAATTTCATCCTAAAATTATTATTTGTAAAGCGTTGTGAATTGCTAATTGCTGACCCCTGTGAACCAATTCGATTAGTTCTGTTTTGGTCAGCATTAAGTCCGCCTCTACCTTCGTTATTTGGCTTACCTAAACCATATTCTCTCTCGACACTTCTACCAAAATCCGGAGTAAATCGTTGTCCAAAATCTGGCATACCACCAGTTCCTGTCGCACTACTTTTTCTTGTGTAACCTTGTCCAAAGTTCTGTTTTGCTGCTGTGGTATATTCTTTGTAGCTTGTCGCTCCTCTTTCTTCACTTCTAAAATCAGATCCCCCATAAGTTCCAGATTCTTGTCTTGCTTTTTTGTCTTCACTGTATCTATAACCAGCTTTAATTGGTTCGTTTTTCTCAATCCCACCAACCTTCGTTTTTTCTCTTTGCTCGGTATTTCTTATAGAAAATGTTTCTGTATCTTTTGAAGTTGTATCTTCATTATTTTGTGATCTCTCTAATTTTTCTAATTGTGCTCGTTCAAATTCTTTAGTCGCACGCTCCCTATAAGCTGTAATTTGTGAAGTTAAACTTGCATTTTCATAACCTCGCACAAAACGACGTTTCTCATTCAAATTCTGTCGTTCCGCCACGCTTTTTCCGTTCGCTGTCGCCCCAATTCGCCCTGTATTTTGCGCTCCCGCATAAGTTGATGAATGAAAAAACTCATCTCGATTATTTTCGCGTACCGAGAAAGAACGTGATAGACTCTGATCATTCATTGCAAAATCGTTTCCCATACTTACATCTTATCATAATAAATAGTAACCATATCCGAGATTTTATATAATAGATTATTATCAACAGTAATTTAAAATCTTAGCTTCATTAAACAATCCTATCGCTATCGAATTTTAAAATCTCAGCCTCATCAAGTATTTTTGTTACAGTCAAATCTATATTTGACACATCTTATATACAAAGTTATTACAATTGACAAAATGCTTATATTATAATATAATCAAAACAATCACTATTAATATTTTGATGGTGAGTGTTCTTTATTAATCACAAGCGTTCATGTTTGGTTTACCAAAAAGGAGGGGAACATGAAAAAAACAACTATACTGGGGTCATTGGGCGTTATTGGAGGTATTATCTCTGGAGCATCCAATCATGATGATTCAGTCGTCAACGCAGCCGACGGGGCGAGCAGCCCTACACCAAAAGGAAATTCCACGACGCCCCACCCTGAAAATCAGAGTCAGTCTACTCAGGAAGACCTGATGGTCTATGCTAGGTCCTTGGAGGCTCTTCAGGATTTAGCGATAGCGTTTGAGAAGGGGAATATCTCCAAGGAGCTCTTCTATCTCCTTGATAGGATATTCGAAAAGAACCCAGGGGAGCTCGATAAGTTGAGGAAGCTGGAGAACGATAGAGATTGCTCTATCGTAGTCTCATCCGGATATGCCGTCACGACATTGATGGACGGTAAACAACACTTGTTTGTTGATAGGGAAGAGGCTCTGGAATTTATGAGAAAAAATCCAAAGTCTAACCTTGCACTTGTTGTCGTGAAGACGAAGTGCAAGGATAAAAAGCAGGTTGATATTCAACTTGCAAGCCCTGAAGAGATTGAAAAGTTCGAGAAAGGTGGTGAAAAACCGTTGACCTTAAACTAGTATAGCAAGCTTATGTATTACATACGCATTTTGTCGCGTATGTAATGTGGGGAATATACCCATGAAAAACCACCGGCAAAATCGGTGGTTTATTTTTTATTGATTAATATTGCACTTGAGATGTTAGTTCAGGGACAGGCTGGACAAAAATAATTTTTATGTTATAATAAGAGCGTCCATTCGCAGACGCACATGGAGTACATTAAAATGTGTGTCTTTCATCAAAAAAAGGGGGAAAAAGATGAAAAAACTTGTCATGGCTACTGTATTCGCTATCAGTGCAATTGTCGTTATGGGCTGCAACAACAAGAAGGAGGCAACGCATCCTTCTGCTATCAGCTCTGTGGAAAGTTCTTGCTCTCGCAAGGACGATCCCGTGAACAAGGACGCTGCCAAAAGAGGTGGCGGTTCCAAGGTTGTCGAGTCAAAGGACGAGACGAGTCTATGTATTTGTGGGAAAGAAGATTCGGTAAACGATGATTCTTCCACTAAATCTGTGGAACAGACCGTCCAAGTAAATACGCCAGACACTGCTGCCATGCAGCCAGTATCGACAGATACAAACGACGTACTTACCAAAGTCCCTGACTATGTCAAGGACTATTTGACTCCGACGAATGATCCTGACAAGAACCATCCGCAGTATTATATTGACTTCGGACGTTTCCTGAAAGATCGTGGCGCGAACGGCATTATGAGTGAAACTCCTTGCCGTTGTCCAAATGTAGAAATAGGACCAACTGCCTATGTTAGTTTTAAAAATGGTCTTATTCTGTGTATGTGTTTCGGAAAAAGACTCCCCGACACCATAGATTATGGATGGAGTGATGGCTTCATCTATCCATTCAAGAAAGGATTTGTCAACTATAACGAAGAATTGAGACATCTTTTTCTTGACCCAAGAGAAGCTGACGCAGAATGGGTCGAAGATTATTGGACTATTCCTGATCCTGATTATACAAATTATGCTTACAATGAATATTTTATTGTAAGTCCTGATGAGGAATTCTTCAGATATGTTGATGGTTCAAATACAAAACATATGGATTTCGGCGACTATCATTTGATCATTCATGCATCTTTTTTCAAGACATATGAGAAAGTGATAGAGCCGTACATCAGTCTTACGGATTATTCACTTCATAGTGATCCGTTACCGGAGGTCCATTATTAAAAGATACACAAGATTTTTTAAAAAAGGTCTCGATATGAGGCCTTTTTTAAACTGAATTTATGTCTTGCACTTCGCATAGTCCTAAGTTAAGATTAGGAGTCTTTATTACTCATATAAAATAACACAAAATTATACTTAAATTAGGTATTTTTTATTACGAAAAATAACTCAAAAATCGTACTTGCAAACATAAGCATTTTCATTATATAACCATTGACATTTTATCTATAATATAGTATAATCACACCAGTCTTAGGTACGGTGTGAAAGCCGCTATCGCCAAGACGACCATTAAAAACCGAATCATCCCAGGTTCAAAAAATGAACCTGTTTATATAGATAGATGTAACTTGTGCGCTTCAAGCGCCTCAACCAACTTGGAGAGGCGCTGTCCTCTCTTAGGTCGCCCCCAATAATGGGGAGGAGTCCAAAGGAGGACAAAAAATGAATATGATAATGGGGTTTGTTATAAGCTTGGCTATGATTTTCGTGGCCCTGCAGTTGCAAGCAGGATTGATTGAAGTGGCAAAGTCTAATAAGACTGATGTTATGCCACTTTATTCTACTAGCACCATATTGGTGTTAGCGGCGCCGCTAGAATTTCTAGGCGCAGCTCCACTATATATCGGCGGACGCATAGCGACGCTGACTTATATTGTGGGGATAGCGCTTCTCACTCTTTTCGTTTGTGTTGCAAGATTTCAAGTGAAAGAGTTGATAACGGTTACCGTGGCATATTTTGTAGCTGTATTGATCGGCTCACTTTATATGTTCCACGGAAGCGGAGAACTAATGCCTGTTATCATTACGATTGCGATATGTTCTATTATCGTAGCGATTCGGGCATACAAATTTTCAAAGGCATCTTCTGAAGGACAAGAAGAGGAGGACTCTGATTATCCTGGTCCTTCAGGTGAAGACGATGAAGGCATGTCTAAGACAGCAACTCCATCTTGGGCGTTGACTGTTTTTCTATTTATTGTCTTCCTAGTTGTTTGCTGGTTTTTACTCAAACAGCTAGGAATAATGTAAAGGGGGTAGAAGAATGAATAGAATACAGAGAGCACTGGTTGTTGCAATTGCTATAATTGCAGCAATCGCTGGTATTGCTTGGGCAAGGAATACATTTTTCCGAGCCAAAGACACAGATCTTCAGGTTGCGTCCGCAGCGGACGTGACTGCGGAAGAGCTTAATCAGTCCAAGGCTGACCTCACGGTCAACTTGGATGAGGAGATTATCGGCAAGGCATTTCCGGAAGTCTCTAGAGAGTTTCTGGATAATTCGATGCCGAACCGGAATCGTGAGCGCGTCAGTGCTGCCGGTTTCAGTACAGCACTGACTTTTCCCTTCACTGGGACAAGTCAGAAGGATGACCAAGTCTATTCAGACGAAGTTGTTCAGAGCTGGTGGAATACCGAGTTAACCGAGGAGTTACTCCGTAATCCCGTTTATGGGGTTGCTGTAGCTCGTACCTTAGCTGAGTCTAAATTCAGCGACGGCACAACTCTAGCCGACATTAACCCTTGGCTAAAGGAGTTTATCGACAAGTACGATAGCTTCTTTGCTGAAGGTGGTCTCGGCAATGCTGGATTTTTGACAAGAGAGTCTAGTGCTGAAGGCGCTCCTATCCTCGTTACAGAGGAATATCGGAGATATGCCATCGGTACTAGATGGCTCCTAGATCGCTTCACAGACGTAAGAGTTAAGAGGACTTACGCTGTGAAGCACTGGGGCTTGCGTCCTGCTAATGATCTTCAGCCCAGCCGAATAAAGGCGGAGGCTTTTGAAGATCCGGAAGACAGGGATGCTATTGTAGCTACCTTGATTTCCAAAAATGGTAACCCGATGATCATCATTGGCTTTAACGTCCATGATAAAAGACCGGAGATCCCAGGTAACAGACCTGAACCGACTCCGAAGCCGACACCGCAGGAAAGTATTCCGGAGACACCTCAGGAGACTACACCGACACCGAGGAAGAAAACTCCGAAGCCGAGGAAGAAAACTCCGAAGCCGACACCGCAGGAAAGTATTCCGGAGACACCTCAGGAGACTGTCCCAGAGACGCCTCGTGAGACCACTCCGAAAGAAACCACGCCTCGTGAGACGACTCCGAAGGAGACAACGCCTCATGAGACCACGCCTCGGATTGTTCGACCGCGAAAGGAAAGGTCGAAGGATCCAGTAAATAATGGTGGTGCTCAGCGTGGTGGTGGTTCCAGTACTGTTGGAACTGATGCTTTTGAGCCAAATGACCCGATTACAGAAACTGGTAAGGGTCATGGAGATCCTGCAAAGGAAACTCCTGCAACCCCGACTCAGGATGCTGAGCACAAGGATGTCGTGGTAGACCATGTTGATGAAAACAAGATGGACTATCAGACTATCCCAGAGACTCAGTCTTCCTGGAAAACCAGCGACGGTAATAACGTCGTTACTGGTACTCAGGCAGCTGGAGGCTCCGACAACAGCTCTGGCGGACAAGCTGCTCCGGCCGGCACTCCGCTTACAGGAGACGGTCAGGAGTTCACACCTGCGGACTAATAAATCCAAAGGTGAAACTCTTTTCAGGAGTATCTCGTACCTTACCGGCGGTTCTATATGGAATCGCCGGAAGGTTCAAGAAACATCTACGTACTTTTCTTATCGGCGGCTCCGCAAGGAGTCGTCTGATATCAAGTTATTTTGAATTTGAGATGATTCGGTTTTGCGTGGTAAGACGAAAATTAACAATTCGGCTAGTAAACGTTGTGGGAATGTTTATTAAACCAATACCCAGCAAAACCAATACAAAACTAGGCTAAACGACAAATAGTTAAAAGAAAGGAGCTTTTATGAAAAAAGCATTTAAGATTATGTCTGCAGCTACTCTTTCAGTAGTTGCTGGTATTGCTGTCGTCTCGACCGTTCATGGTTGGGGTGACAATGCTGGCGGTCGTCCGACTTATACTGTCGCCGACATTAACGCTGGTAAATTAGGCGATAAAATCGTCTTCAACTCTATTAAAGATAACGATTCTTCTCTTACAGAAGCAGAGAAGCAAGCTGGGGTCACTACTCCACTAACCGATGAACGTTCATATATCGGTATTCGTGATGAAGCAACAGGTGATCATGGCAAAAAGAACGTTTGGAATATTGGTAATGTAAACATCGAAGAAGGCAAAACCTATATTATTCGTATGTATATCCACAACAACAACCCAAAAGGTACTAACGCTATTGCTAAAGATGTAACCGCACAGGTTGACCTTCCAAATATGGTTTCTAAAGAAGCACGTGTTACTGGTTTTATTAACTCCAGCAATGCTACTCCATCTCGTTACTGGGATTCATTAAATCTCAAAAGCGCTGATGGTCGTGCTTTCTATTTGGATTACGTTGAAGGGTCTGCCCTTTACGAAAATAATGTCTTTAAGAAAGGTACTACCCTCTCTGATAGTCTAGTTTCTAGCGGCGTTAAACTTGGTTACGACAAGCTTGATGGTAACCTTCCAGGTTGTTATCAATATGCTGGTTATGTAACCTTTAAGGTCAAACCAGTTTTCGAAAATACTTCAATTATGAAGCAAGTTCGTATGCAAGGTACCAAAGAATGGAAAGAATCTGTTGATGCCAAAGTTGGCGATACAGTTGAATATCAGATTCATTACAAAAACTTAAACGCAACTCGTGTTGAAAATGTAATGATCAAAGATTCTCTTCCAACCAATATGGAATATGTTAAAGGTACAACCAAACTTCTCCGTTCTGATTTACCAAATGGTGCAATCAATAACGAAGATAGCTTGATGACTAATGGCGTAAATATTGGTAACTATGCTGTAAGAGGTGATGGTTATATTCGCTTCTTAGCTAAGGTAGTTGATAAGAACCTTGTCTGTGGTAATAACCGTTTAATCAACTGGGCAAAAGCCAGTGCAAATGGTTTCGCAGTACAAGATAGCGCAGATGTTTATGTTGCTAAAAAATGTGAGGAAACTCCAAAACCAACACCAAAGCCAACTCCAAAACCAACTCCAACCCCAACACCAACTCCAAAAGAGTTACCAAAAACTGGTCCTGAAACCATTGCTACAGGCGTGATTGGACTTGGATCTGTAGTTACCACAGCTGGATACTACATTGCTAGCCGCAAACAACTTCGATAATTGACCGCTCCGAAGTATAGTCTCTCGGACGTCAAACGAAGTCCAATGATTCGTAGTTGAATATTACATTTAGTCTATGAATCAAACAGAAAAGAACTAGAGAAATCTGGTTCTTTTTTGTTGTCTTGTGCCATATTTGAACGTTTAATCCAAGTTTTAATTATGTTTTGCCTGCAGTTTTTAACTAGGGTATTGCATCTGAGAGTTTAATCCAAGTTTAAGCCTTAAAAATAATAAGCTTCTACGTAAGTCTAGTATTACATTTTAAAAAACTAAAGTTTAAGCTTGTAATTATTATATTTTATGTTATTATATAAAAATCTACTTAGAGTACTTTACAAAGAAAGGGAAAACTGTGAAAAAGAGAAAAATACTTGCAGAAACATTGGTCGAAATTCTATTGCTGTTTGTTTTATCCTTTATCTGTCTGTCCACTCCAGCACATGCTAATAAGCTTGATGCAAAAAAGCAACTTTTAGGATCTGAGTCAACTGACAATACTAATAATGATTCTCTATCTTTTAAGAAATTTTTAAAAGATAAAGGTGCGAACAAGGTCATTAAGACTATGGTTGATCAAACAGATGATTATGCTTGGATTATGGCGAAATTTGAAGGTGATACTGTTGTCAGTTTTGGCTTCTATAATATTGGGTCAGATAAGTATATCTTGAAAAATATTGCTGTTTTCGAGACAGATAGTCGTTTTTCGCTTGGGCAAGATCGCGAAACAGGTATACTAGATTGGCGTACGTCAATTTATCTTGACCAGCAGGATATAGCTGATTGTTCAAGAATTAATGATAGTGACATCAAGTATTCCGGTTGTTATAGCAAGGAAAAGAAAGTGATTACATATCTTTTTCCAAATGAGATTGACGCTATCTTTACAGATAAAGTATCTCCATTTTTACAGTAGGCTTAGAGACCCCCAAGCATTTTGGGGGTCTTTTTTTATTCTTATAATCTTAATCTAAACTATTCATTGAATATCTCATTGTATCTTCTTGTCTTTTATTCTTATAATTTATCCTAAACTACACTTGCAAAATCATAAAAACATTATGCTTATGCTTGCAAAATAAAGCATATATAGTATAATGTAAACAACTAATTCGGATGAGGACTAGAGAACCTTAATACTCTAGTCTTATATTTTTCTCATAAGGGGGTATAAAAATGAAGAAAAGAATCTTTTCATTGTTACTGATGGCTATTATGATCGTAACCTGTTTCATAACTGGTTGCAGTGCAGCGAGGTATTTTTCTGCAAGTAAGTCCTCCGATGTATCATTTGTTCGGCTGGATGAAGATCCTGATGGACAGTATATCGGCGACTTTTACCTTGAGAGTTTTCTTTTTGCTAAAGGTGCTACCGATGTTTGGAAAAGTAATAGCTCCATTTCCGGGGTAAATGTAAATGCTGTTTTCAAGAACGGCATTTGTACAGTTTTTCAGTTTGAGGTAAATCCAGATAACCAATTTGACTTCTGTCATTTGACCAAAGTTAAGGTCGGGGCAATTAAAGGTGGTTATTCTACTGATGATACTGAAATTAGGTCCAAATGGTGGCGAGTGTTTGACGTAACAGATCCCGACGATTTTGTCAGAAATGGATATAGCGATAAACACGATACTGATCATTCTTATACGGTTGATCCTAAGACTGGTTTTTTTGTAAGGACCGAGAACGATATCTTATTAGTGTCTGTCCCGGTGTATTTTGTTGATGGCTTTAAGTCATCGATAGAACCATACTTGAAGGTGAAAGAGGATAAATTGGTTGGCAATGATCCATTTGCTAATTCCAGCAAAATCGGTGGAAGAAGGGGGTAAGAAGATGAAAAAGGCATTTTATCTGTTACTGACAGTCTGTCTTGTTGTTTGCTCCATTACTGGTTGCAAAGCCAAACAGGATAAGCCAAAGAATAGTGTTGCAACTGTCAAATTTGATGATTTTATCAATGAAGACAGACATTATGAATCTGATGATGGTGAACTCCTCGGAGATTTTAATCTTCGAGACTACCTGCTATCTTATGGTGTGATAGATATATGTCGAATCTATAGCGGAGCTGGAGACGCCCACATTGCTGCAGAATTTGAAAATAACATTGTTGTAGATTTCTATTTTTGTAAGGATTGGAAATCTCAGAGAGAATATGCAACATTGTCAGAGATTTATATATTCTGCGTCACTGATAATCATAATTTGGATAATCTTTGGAAGGGGAATTATTCAGGCATAGCTTCGCTCTGGAGGAGGTTGATCTCTGTTGAAGATACGGACAATTTTGTCAGCGAACAGTATAACGGTCGCGATGATCGTTATTATATGGTCGACACGGATGATTTATTCTTCGTTGGTGAGGATGGGGAAAGATATCCAGTCGCAGTACAGGAAACTTTTGATGATGGATTCAAGACCTCGGTTGCTCCGTATATTGAGGCTAAGAATCCTTCTTTCAGAGTTGACCCTGTTCGTAAAAGCTAGGACTAGAGACCCCCAAGCATTTTGGGGGTCTTTTTTTATTCTTATAATCTTAATCTAAACTATTCATTGAATATCTCATTGTATCTTCTTGTCTTTTATTCTTATAATTTATCCTAAACTACACTTGCAAAATCATAAAAACATTATGCTTATGCTTGCAAAATAAAGCATATATAGTATAATGTAAACAACTAATTCGGATGAGGACTAGAGAACCTTAATACTCTAGTCTTATATTTTTCTCATAAGGGGGTATAAAAATGAAGAAAAGAATCTTTTCATTGTTACTGATGGCTATTATGATCGTAACCTGTTTCATAACTGGTTGCAGTGCAGCAAAGCAAAAGTCGACTACAGATAATAGCGCCGTGGAAGCTGGTTTACGAAAAGAAGATGTTACTCAGTTAAAAAATATTGGTAGAATGAAAAATCATATCAATATTGACAACTATGTTACTAGACAATATGAAGGAAAAGATTCAGATAACGTGAAAGAATTCAGTGAATCCTTTCAATTAAGACAATATCTGATTGATAATGGAGCAACTAATTTCTGGTTCGTCAATAAAGATAATTATTTTGCTCTAACGACCAAATTCAATAATGGCGCTATTGCTGTTATGATATTTGAAGGTGATCCACCATCACTTGAAAAAGTATTTATTATGGCCAGCAGAAAAGGATATGTGTCAGATCTAGATCTAGATCCAGATCCGAGTTATCTTATCTATGGTGACAGTGAATCGTTATCGGAGTGGGAGAGAGCAATCGATTTCACTGATATTGATTCGATCATGGGAGAAAAAGATTACTTAGATAATCATGACTATCACCCCAAGTATAGAGTATTATTCAAAGATCATTTTAAAGTCTTGCAAATCTTGCAAGTTCAAGATTACTTTGATCTTGTGTTCAAAAGGTCTATTAGACCATATATTGAACAGAGTAAACTTTCTTTGGAGACTGATCCATTTGCGGACGACCCCAATATGGATGGTGAAACAGTAGAGCGATGATAAGACAACAGAGCTAAATGGGCTCCCCAAGTTATTTGGGGAGCTTTTTATATTAAACTAAAATAATTTAAATATTACATTTTAAAACCCTTATGTTATAATCAGAAGCAAGATGGGGCCGCAAACAAATAATTCATTAAATAATACGAATGGTTATAAACTCTCTAGTGAACAATTAGGGTTAATTTCAAACAACAATGATCTTACAAAAAAAAATAACAAGAAAAAAATAATTACGTTTATTGTTGGTATACTTGTAGCTACTTTTTTAATTGTCTTAGCGTTAATAATCTTTTTTTCTCAAAAAAAGATTGGCTCCGGTGATATAAAAGATTTTACTGCATTTGTTAAACTATATCAGTACGGCGACGAAAATGAAAAAAAAGATGTAAACCTTAATCTACCAGCAAATTACACCTATGCCTATAAAATATTATCCGGATCAGCGACTTCAGTGGAAAAGTCAGAATATGCAACAAGGTTAACTAGACAATATCTAAAATATAGTAATCAAGGATCAATCAATTCTTTCTTGATGCTCTTTAGTAATTACCTCGAGTTCACTGAAAAAATTGACAAAATCAGATTAGCATATTCCCATGATGAGCAATCCGCGAATGAATTAGTAAATAAATATGTTTCACAGATAAAGAAAACCAATATACCATATGTTAATGATAATCTCAGTTATATATCTGAATACTATAATAAATATACAGGATATTTGCAGCTTGTTAAGAAAGCCGGATGTATTAAAAATCAGGAAATCGATAATAACTGTGAGGTAGACACAAGGCGTAATTTTACAGAACATGAAGACCTATATGACGCATATATGGAATTATACGGCTTAGAGAAGGAAATATACGACAGTTTTATGAATTCTACGGTTTATTTAGATAACGCTATCATGACATTATATAAAACAAAAGCAATTATTAAGAAAGATAAGAAATGAAAAAACTTGTAAACCGAAATAAAAATATAAGACTAGTTGTCTTTATGTTTACATTAGTTATTTTATTGCAGGTCATCTTATCTACTATAGCTAATGTTGATCCAAGAAGGGATGTATATGCTGATGGACTGTCTCCACAAGACTCCCTTCTGTTAAAAGTCTTAAAATCTGGATTTAAGAAATGTATTGAAAGTGGTGTTTTGTCTAAAAATCAAATAAATAATTCTAATTTCGATGATAAGAGTATATTTAATACCACTCTTCCAGCTTATGAAAATGATAAGAGCATACTTTTACCATTTAAATACGGATCCGGTAATACTATCAACGATGGCGATATTTCATGTAAGCAGCTATTTGTCGGGCATAATAGTGATAAAGGTCCAGTTAATAGGTTTAATACTTTTGGCTCATTAGGAGGATATGATCAACCGCCCTCCTCCAGCAGAACTACTGAAGATAAAAATACTTTTCTTGAAGGTTTAGGTTATACGTCTGATAACAGTAGGAATAATACTCAATTATATTGTGCAGCATTAAATTATACATTAACTGATAAAAATAATGTTGGGACCACAAGAACTACAAATTCCGTATGTGTTAACACAGTTGATGGGAAAATTACACCGTCACAAGGAAAGAAGATTACGGTAAATGATGTCGTTGTTAAAAATACAACAAATGATAAATACGTAAGCCTCAAGTTTAATGGTAATTCTAAGAAAGTAGTCGTCAATCTTGACTTATCAAGTGTATCAAAAGAAGGCTGTAGTTATATTGATACAAAAATTAGCGAAAGTGATAGCCTAGATAAATACATTGGTCAAAGCCCAGAAAATTTCTTTTCAAAGTTTTTTGGTAATATTGAAGCAAAACATCTGCTTAATAATGCCAAAAGTAATGGATATATTCCAGGAGACAACATCTCTACTACTAACTGTTCAAAAGAAAAATTTCCGGAAGCTCTTGGTATGAAATCTGTAGTAACCAATAGTACTGGCTCAATGGAAGCTAGCTCTAATGTAAATGCTGGATCAGGAACTGAGGTCAATAATGCTCTTACAAAAACATATACTTACAACGGCTCACCTGACTACGATAAGCTTATGAAATCTTATCTTCCATCGTATACACCAACAGGTCAAACTGGAGGCTTCACAGCCGTGGAGAGGGCATATAATTGGTATCATGTACTAAAAGATAATTTTGATGCTATATCTGTCAGTGATGCTACAGGATGTAGTACAACACGTCCTTCAAATGGAGTTTATTTGCAATATTTAAAGACCTCAGATAGTGATCCAAGTAAAACTGAGGTGCAATATTGTCCAATGAACGATGCTGTCCTTAACTTAAAATCAGATGAAATCTTCATGCAACATGCTTCAAACGGTAAAGGTGTAGTAAATGCAGTTGATGCGACAAAAGATATTATTAGACCACAAACAGCAAGAGAGATTTTAAATAATCTAAACTCGATCAGTCTTCCAGCTCTTTGTGCCACCGATTCGAGCTTCCCACTCTGTCAATCAACACCACTTGATTGTCAAAAAGATCCAAATAGTGCTGGTTGTAAAGATATTAATGGGGCAAATGCGACAGAGAACGAAGATGACAAACAAAATAGCGAACAAGCTGTTTGTATGCAGAATGCTGGATCTCTTGGATGGATTGTCTGCCCAATGATATATGGCTTGCGCGATGCTGCAAATGGGATTTTTAAAAATACAGTTACTCCTTTGTTGAGGGTGCATGATTCAATAGTTGAAGCACTTGCTGGAAATTCGGAATCTTCAACCATGTATCAAGCTTGGTCGTTCTTTAGAAATATTGGCAATATCCTTTTTGTGTTAGCGATGTTGTTTGTGATTTTCTCTCAGATCACCGGCTTCGGTATTGATAACTATGGCATTAAGAAAATCTTACCAAAACTGATTGTAACTGCAATTATCGTTAACTTCTCGTACATTATCTGTGGTGCACTCATTGATCTTTCTAATATCGCCGGTGATGGGATAAAAAATATTTTTGAATCTGTCGCTACAAACCTAAGCGGTAATACCACGCCTTCATTTACAGATAATGTTGCCGGGAGCGTTATTGACATTGTTGCTTTCATTGGTACTGGCGCTGCCGTTGCTGGCTCAGTTGCTACTGTTGCTGGTGCCGTAACTTCTGGTTCACTACTTGCTATAATTGTGCCAATTTTAGCTTTTGTCGGTTCTGCTGTGATTGCTGGTTTGTTTGCTATGTTGATGTTAGGTCTTCGTCAAGCTCTTATTGTTATTATGGTTGCCATCTCCCCAGTTGCTTTTGTACTCTACGCTATCCCAAATACAAGCGGTATCTTTAAAAAATGGCTTCAATTATTTAAAACCTTATTGATTTTATATCCAGTTTTCTGTTTTATGTCCGGTGGTGGCTTCCTCGCTTCTAATTTAATTATTAAAGGTACTAATGAATTCTATATGAAACTTATCGCTGGTCTAATTAGTATTGCACCATTTTTCATGGTCCCGTCGATGACAAGGAGTGCTATGAAGGGCTTTGATGGTGCCGTAGCGGGGCTTAGCAATCTACAAAGTCGTGTCAACAGGACAGGTGATACGATTAATCGACGTGTGATGAATTCCGATACAATGAAGTCCCAAGCAGAAAATGCACAACTTGGAAAATACAGGCGCTTAGCTGAAAGATATAAGAATACTGATACTTCAAAACTTGGTCAATGGAAAAAACGTCAAGTTATATCAGCTTTTAACGCACTAACCAAAAGTGAACACCAAGATGCTGTGCTTGACGCTGCAAAGAGCCAATATCGTTTTGATACAAATCCAATAAATAAAGAAAATGCTAGGGTTTCCGCTATGCGTGAAATTGATGAAAAGAATAAACTACAGATCATGAGTGGTTACGCGGATAGAAATATGTCTGCTGGAGAAGCATTATTACAGCTAGATACTGCACAGCGGGATTATAAATATAGCGATCATAGCGAACAAGAGAATCATGATCACGATGTAGAACTTGCAGCATTACAATCTCATCTTCTTTCAACTAAAGATGGTCAGAAGATGTATAACAGTTATCTAAGCGGAAAAGAAATAGATACTGGCGTAGCTGGCGAAAATGGAAATAAGGTCATAATCAAAGCAGGTGCTACTTCCGATCGTGCTAAGGCAGTTCTTGCTAGGGATTATGTAAATAAGCATTCTGATCTCAAAGATAAATATCAGATCTCCTTCGCCCAGATGAGGAATATTCAAGGAGCTGGACCAGTTGAAAAGATGAAAACAGAAGTTAGTACAGCAAATTCGTTGGCAACAAATCGACAAAGCGGTGTGAACTCCTTTGCAGAGTCTATTGATCTCAAAGATATTGATAAGTTAGGTAATAAGGATGCTGAAGAGTTGGTTCAAGCTAATCTATCTGGCAACAGCGCCCAAAATACTACAGCCGCTGTTAATGCCATTGTTCAACAAGCTGAAAGTGATCCGTCAAAGGCAGGGACTTACACTCCTGAAATCAAACGACTTATTCGACGCTATAGTAGTAATCACACTGATTTGGATAATCTCGGTAGCCGATCATTCGTCGTTCGTGATGCTAGTGGTAACGTACAACAAACAATTCGGCTAGAACAAAATAATAACAATAATAATAATCAATCCTCCTAACCCTTAGGTTATTAGAACTTGATCTATCTCCCAAACCAAGATTATTAGCCGCTTACCCTTAAATTTATTCTCTAGACCACTTGCCGCTTAATTCATCCTATGACAAAGTTAAGTATCCCCTGATTATTTCTATTTCAAAATTAAAACACGATGTAACTTAAAATATTACAAATATAAAAATATGTGCTATTAGCTAATATTTTTATTGTTCATATTTGCTGCAGCCAGTACATTTTCAAATAATACTCCGACCGTAAGTGGTCCAACACCGCCAATTTTTGGTGTAATCGCAAAAAGATCGGTTCGTTCTCGAATTTCGTCTGAAATATCACCCACAATCTTCCCACTTTCACTAGCCGTCCCTGCGTCAACAACAATTGCCCCAGAACTAATCATTTCTGTTTTTATTAAGTTTGGTACCCCTGTTGCAGTAACGATAATCTGATGATCTTTTAGTTTTGTAAAATCGGAGCCACGATGAAAAACTTCAACAGCCAATCCTGAATTTTGCCACATTGTTGCAAGTGGTCGTCCTACTAATTTTCCACGACCGACTATTGCTATCTTTTTTCCTATTAAGTTAACGTCATATCCAGAAAGTAGCCAGTTAATCGCGGTAGCAGTAGCACTATCGAATTTACCTTTCATAGATAATCCATCTACGTCTTTTTTAGGATTAATTTTGCCAAGAACATCTTCCATAATTTCTGGATTCACAAGCGGCAGCTGTACGATTATGCCAGATACTGAACTATCTTTATTAGTATCTTCAATCGCCTGAATCAGTGATTCTGCGGTTGGTTGGACTTTTTTATCAACAACTTCCACGCCAATATCTTCTCCATAGCGACACTTTAATTTTACATATTTTTCAATCACTGGATTGTCTGAATCACGAATAATCACGAGCTTAGCTTTTATTTTGTTACTTCTTAGAATTTGTACTAAGTGAGCTTGTCTCATTTTTACAAAACCAACAAGTTCTCGTCCGTTTAGCTCTTTTGTCATCAAATCCCTCTCTTTTTACTTATCAAGCTCAATAGTTAATTAAATTATTGATCATTTTTATGAGTTATTCTTGCTTTGGCTCCTCACCAATTTCATCTGGTTCTTGTTTAAGTTCAAATCCAAACTTATCAAATACAATCTTTGCAATCTCATCCCGCGCAGCTGCCAAATCTGCATAAGTCTTGGCAGATTCATTAATTAAAATCAGAGCTGCCTTATCGCTCACTTTCATTCCATGAAATACTTTGCCTTTGAGCCCAGCTTCTTCGATCAACCAACCGGAATTTACTAGATTGGTTCGTTTCTCGGGGGAGTCAGGTCCTACTTCTTTTGCATTTCGCCAAACTTGAATCCCTCGCGCTTCCGCCGCATCCGCTTCCTCATCTGTTAAATACACATTTTTAAAGAAGCTGCCAGCGCTTGCAATCTTTTCAGGGTCCGGCAGTTTACTATTTCTCACAGCCTTTACCATCTTTGCTATATTTAGTGGAGAAAAATTCGTTTCGTGATGTTCGTCAACATAAGCTTGAAGTGATCGATAAAATGGTGGTTGGAGTTGTCCTTTTTGCACACGAATCGTCGTCGCATATATAAAATATCGTCCGACATTTTCACCAGAATTAAAAATTGATTTGCGGTAACTCATTCTCATTTCGTCTGCAGGAATTGTTATGAATTTGTCTAATTTCACATCATAAGCATCAACTGATACGATAACTTGTGTAACCTCCTGTCCGTAAGCCCCAATATTCTGTACGGGCGCCGCACCAGCCGTTCCAGGAATCCCCGCCATTGCTTCAATCCCTGAATACCCATGTTCAGAAACATAAGTAACAAGATCGTCCCACTGTTCTCCACCATAAGCTTTGAAATATGCAATCTCGTGAAAAGTATTTTTATCAAATTTTGCTTCTTCTTTTCTTAAAATAGCATCTTCGAGTGAGTCTTTAGCAACTTGTTCAATCCCCATGATTTTATCAAGGAGAATTACTCCATTAAATCCTTGATCTTTCGCGAAAGTATTTGCGCCACCGCCAAGAATACAAACTGGAAGACTGTGTTCTACAGCAAATTTATAAGCTTTTGGAATATCTTCTTTTTCAGTTACTGAAATTACAAAACGAGCAGGACCACCAATTCGCATCGTGACAAGATTCCTTATCGGTACATTTTCTTCAATCTTTAACATTTTTCTCCTCCCATATGAGTATCAATACTTAATTTTAGCATATCTTTTCTCTAGTCTTTGATATTTAAATATGATAAAATGACCCAAGAAAGGTGAAAAATGTCAGTTAAGAAAAAGAAAATTGTGATTGCTAAATTAAATCGAAATAACAATCACAAACACAGCGAGAAACGCAAACATAATAAATAGTAAAAGTCGGTATGTATCCGAATTTTACAATATAAAACATTAAGATAAAAATAAAAGTTCCAAGATGGGACTTTTTTGTCTTTTTGTTTTTTACATATTTAATGTTCCTTATTTACCGATTTTTTATCTATCGTTTGTGGTTTAACTAAATAAAGAAAAAATGAAGAATATGTTTTCTCATATTTAATATTTGGTATCTCAAAACCGTTAGAAATGAAATATAGATTTTTCTTTAACCTTGTCGCTTCTTTCTGTATTTTTAAGTAGATTTTGTTAATATCTTTCGAATCACTGAATGTGTAAATAATAGTCGTTTCAGGAGGGAATTTAAAATCTAGGTAATTTTTACAGACAACTTTTGGTAATGGTCTAATTTTACGTAACCTAATTCGTGATAAAAATGAGAGAACAGGATGCAACTCAATTCCTAAAGTTTTCGCACCAAATTCAGCTCCGATCTCTAATACGATACCATCCCCTGAACCCATATCGATCAATAAATCCTTTTTGTTTAGAGGATATAATTTTTTGAACATTTTTTGTAATTCATCTGCGAGACTTGGCACATAAGGCGCTCCAAAAAACACAGTGATACCAAAAAACATTACAATTCCCATAATAATTAGACAAAAAATTTGCATCAATTTAAATAAGTCACTCATAATCCTATTCTAACCTAAATTTCAAAAAACATAATAAGATGACAGATATTAAAAAACTGTGTTAAACTAAATACTAGTTGCACCCGTAGCTCAGTGGATTAGAGCATCTGTCTTCGGAACAGAGGGTC
>ERZ773083.1172-NODE-1172-length-18503-cov-65.652483_pt1 | contig 18503 bp, 21 predicted proteins | sample MGYA00511465_ERZ773083 | MGnify/ENA primary metagenome ERZ773083 (study PRJEB29015, sample SAMEA2738001) | human oral metagenome | biome: human oral; feature: human-associated habitat; material: dental | place: China | collected 2060 ... | reverse complement strand
GGTCCTTCACACGACCACCGCGCACGAGCACGATGGAGTGCTCCTGGAGGTTGTGGCCCTCACCGGGGATGTAGGCCGTGACCTCGATACCGGTGGACAGGCGCACACGGGCGACCTTACGAAGGGCGGAGTTCGGCTTCTTAGGGGTCGTGGTGTACACGCGGGTGCACACGCCACGGCGCTGCGGACTGGCCTTGAGCGCCGGCGTCTTGGACGCGGAGCGCTTCGTCGAGCGGCCCTTACGGACCAGCTGCTGAATGGTAGGCACTACTGATTCTCCATGGGGACGTGAGTCTGTATCTGGCTGCTGCCTGCGTGCCGGGCCGCTCCCCCATTGGTGGCTCGACGGCGCACGTCACCGCGGAGAGGGCCGGCCCGCCGGGATCGGGGTGAACCCGATGACGACGTCCGGAGCCCCGCAGTCAGGGGCCCGTCGGTTCCCGCCGCGGCAGACCCGCGTCACGATGTCGCACGTGAGTCGAGCAGACCTGAGGCCTGGACGAAGCCGACGTCGCTAGGAACGGAATGGAGATGCGGTGACCCGTCTGCGGGCACCGTCGGCCAGGCTACCCGTTCGCCGCGTCAGGGCGCCAGGGCAGAGGGAGAGGTGAGGGCGTGGTGCTGGACACGCCGAATTCGAACCGTACCGCTGACCTCACCCCACGACGATGGGGCGAACGCCCCTGACGTTACTCAAGTCGCCCCTCTTACCATCACTAAGCATGAGCACGACGACACCCACCTGGTCAACCGTTCCGGTAGGCGCCCTCCCCCGCCTCACCGTGGATGGGCAGGACACCGGACTGGCGCTGTGGACCGCACGCACCCGGCGCGAGCGCAACATCGGCCTACTGGGCACCGACTCGATCGACGGGGCCCTGTGGATCACTCGTTGCAACTGGGTGCACTGCTTCCGCATGCGCCACACGATCGACGTCGTCTATGTGGGGCGCCGAGGGAAGGTCGTCGCAGTGACGACGATGCCGCCCAACCGGATGGGAATGCCCCGGCCGCTCGCGACGGCCGTCGTCGAGATGCGGCAGGGAGACGCCTCTCGCCTGGGAATCCGCAGGGGCAGCATCCTGGCGACAGCTCCCACCGAGCCGCTCTCACAGCCCGATCCCGCTTCAGCGGGAGCCCAGAACACCATGCTCGGCTCGACTCACTGAAAGGCCTCCCATGTCTCCCCAACCTTGGCTGCTCGGCACCGTGGCGCTCGCCTCCGTCGTGCTCATCGCCGGTCCCGTCTCGGCATGGACGAGGCGCTACGTGCACGAGCCCCTCAACGACGAGGACAAGTCTGACGCCGGCGCGCGCTCCGCAACGGTCACCTCAGAAGACGCCGCGGATGGCGCCACAGCCAGCACAGGGAGCACCACCGAGCCACTCTCAGAAGCCTCAGAGCCTCCCGCCTCACCTGAGTATCCGACACTCAAGCATCCCGGCCTCCTCGGCACGGCGCCACAAGGACTACTGGCTCTGGCTCTATGCCTCTTGTGCGCCTGGTGGGGCAGCCGGATAGGCACCACCGCCGCGACGCTCACCGCCATCCCTGTGTACGCGCTGCTCGGATGCGCCGGAAGCGTCGACGCCGTGGCGCACCTGCTCCCCAACCGCCTGCTGGGCGCCACGACCGCCTGGCTGACCGCATGCGGAGTGGTCGCCGTCGTCCTGGATCCCGACAAGGCGCGTACCGCCCTCACCGCAGCACTGTGCGCACTGGCAGTGGGGAGCGTCAGCCTGGCCCTGGCGTATCTCCGCACCGGCCTGGGACTGGGAGACGTCAAGCTCGGCGCGGTGATCGGTCTGTGGCTGGGATGGCTCGACCCCTGGATGCTCGCCTTCGGACTGTGCATCGGAGTTTTCCTGGGCGGAATCGCCGCATTGTTCCTGCTCATCTCCCGCCGGGCCTCTCGCAAGGACCCCATGGCCTACGGCCCGTACCTCATCGCAGGAGCGCTGCTCACCTGGCCGCTGGCGATCGTTTGACACAAGGAGGGGAGTCACACCACATGGTGAGAACTCCACAAAGCCACCAGCACCTCCTCGTGGTACGGTCATAACGCGTTACCACTTTGTAACCTTTGGGTGTGGCGCGGACCACCATTGAGAATTCCGCCGTCCCTTCGCCCGACTTCCCGTCCCATCGACTCCGTCCCTTACGGGGCAAGACAACGTAAGGCCTCTCATGCTTGTGCTCACCGGCTCCCGGTCCCACCCGGACGCGACCAAGGACTGGGATATGGGCCAGGCCGCCGCGATCCTGCAGCAGGTGGGCCAAGGACCGGCCCTACTGCTGTGCCGCACCGGAGAGGATGAGCACGCGGCTCGCACCGTTCGGGGGATCCTCAAGCGCAAGGACCTCGGCATCCTGGCAGTGAATGAGCCGGAGACCCGCTTTCGCGCCCTGGGCTACTGCCTTCTACAGCTTCACTCCCGGGTCTACGGTCAGGCACAGGTTGTGGTCGACGCGTTGCGGCCGGCACTGCGCACCAGAGTGGCCCTCAGCTCAGTCAGCAAGCTCACCAACCCGTCGCCGACGCTCGGGCAGCACCTGCAGTCGATGGTGCCGGGCTCTCGTTTCACTTTGGACCTGGGGGAGGCACAAGGCCGTGTCACCAAGGTCAAGAACGTGGTCTGGGACAAGCCGCCTCAGGGAAGTCTGGCGATCTGGGCAGCCGACGACGAGCAGAACCGCGTCACGGGCGCCCTGGCCTCCCTGGGGCTTCACCGGGAACCTCTACTCCCCATGTCCCACACCTGGCCGGCCAAGTCATGGGCGGAGATGACCATGCTCATCACCGACCCCGGCCCGCTTGTCTCACAGGCGCTGGCACCCCTCGCCCAGACCTACTGCCCCTACTGCGGTCAGATGGCCGTTCCACAGGGCTGTCTCCTGTGCGGCACGTGGCCCAACGTGCCTGTGCAGCCGCCCCGCACTTCCGCCCCCCATCCAGTCAAGGAGTCCAGATGAATCCGCGTCAACGGCGAGGCGTCCTGCTCATCCTCGTCACGGTCCTCGGAGCAGTGGTCACCTTCGTAGCCATGTTCAGCTACGTCCAGTCGATCTCTTCTCAGGTCGGCCCGATGACGACCGTTCTCAAGCTGTCGCAGCAGGTGACCGAGCTCAAGGAGATCACTGCGGCTGACGTGGTCACCGAGCAGGTTCCCAAGCGATGGGTTCCCGAAGACGCCATCCATGACGTCAATGACCTCAAGGGCAAGGTGGCGGCAGCCACCTTGAACAAGGGCGCGGTGCTGCAGACCAGCATGCTTCAGGATCCTCCGCAGTTGACGGAGGGGTATCGCGAGGTGTCGATCATGATCGACGCCGAGACCGGCGTCGCCGGCAAGGTCACTCCGGGCTCCCGCGTCGACATCGTCTCCACGGTGGAGGACCCCAACACCAAGGCACAGAAGTCGGAGATCATCATTCAGAACGCACTCATCACCGAGGTCGGTGTGGCCACGAAGGTTCAGGACAAGGACGAGAACGGGAACTTCTCCGAGGAGAAGGACAGTGTCCCGGTGACCTTCTCGCTGACGCCTGAGCAGTCCCTCAAGCTCGCCTACGCCGAGAGCTTCTCGAAGAAGGTCCGCCTCCTGCTGCGCCGCGACGGCGACCAGGGCACCGCCCAGACCCCGGAGTACTCCGCCAATCCCGGAACCCCTGCTCAAGGAGCGAACTGATGCAGTACCTAGTGACCGATCATGAGGAGACCCGTCAGCAGGTACTGGCAGCGATGTCCGAGGCCGAGGGGCTTGGCGAGGTTCGCACTGTCGCCTCGCCTGAGAAGCTCAGAGAGCTTCTGGAACCGGAGGTCACATCGTGCATTCTGGTTGATGAGGCGCTGGAGGGGCGCATCGCCCTGCCCATCATTCAAGAGCTCTCCCGCACCTATCCACTCATTCCCGTTGTTCTGCTGAGCCGGGCCCGTACCTCCGAGAGCGTTGTGGCAGCGATGGACGCCGGAGCACGGACTGTACTGGCGCTGCCCTTGTCCCTCGAGGAGATCTCCAACCGTCTGCTGCCGGTTCTGGCATGGTCGCGGGCGGTTCGCAGCGAGGCCTCGAGCCGGGAGGAGATCACTGCACGTCGCCAGGGCACGATCACTGCCGTCGTCGGCGCCAAGGGCGGCGTGGGGACCTCAACCGTGGCGCTCATGGCTGCCGCTCAGCTCGCTCAGGGCGCTCGCACCTGCCTGGTGGATCTCGATGTCCGCGGTGGTGATCTCGCCGCCATGACCGGGATCTCGGTGCGACGTTCCATCACCGACCTGGCCGACATCGCTGCGGAGGTCAGCGCCCGGGAGATCTCCGAGGTCATGTACCCCCTCCCCGGCGGGATCGCCCTCCTGCCCGCTCCGGAACAGGGCGAGACCGGTGAGATGCTGACGGAGTCGGCCACGCGGCAGATCCTCACCATGCTGCGCTACCAGTTCGACCACGTGGTCCTGGACTGCGGCAACCGGCTTGACGACATTCTGGCCATGGGGCTCGACTCCGCCGACCGGGCTCTCATCGTCACGACCCCCGACGCTCCGGCCCTGCGCTCGGTACGCAGGCTGAGCGACGCGCTCGACCGCCTCGATATCGCCCGTGGACGACCCTTCGGCCTGGTGGTCAACCTGACCAGCCGGCAACGTGAGATCCAGCCGGCAACCGCAGCGAAGATGACGGGAGTGGCACTGGCCGCCAGCATTCCCGATCTGACGGCGCAGATCGAGATGGCCGTCAATTCCAACACTCTGCTGACATCACGAGTGCCGGCCATGGCTAAAGCCGCGCAGTCCATCGCCGGAGCCATCACTGCCGGAACGGCGCCCGGCCCCGGCAGCGCTCCCGATCAGAGCGCGACGGCCGGCTCAACCAAGGCTGCGAGACGAGGCCGCAAACGCCGCCGCTCGCAACGAGGCCAGATCACGGTGGAGTTCCCGGTGGTCTTCGCTCTGGCGACCGCCGCGATTCTGCTGTGCATCCAGGCACTCAGCCTTGGAATCTCTTACATGTATGCCACCCATGCCGCCAATGAGGCTGCGCACGCCTATGCCATCGGGAAGAGCCCGGGTCAGGTGCAGCAGGAGGTCACCAGCCGCCTGCCCGACAGCTACGCCGCACGTACCAAGGTGACACGTTCTGGCGCGGACAGGGTCACCGTCACACTTCCGGTCCTCTCCGTTGTCGATATGAATACCTCCGCAAGCGCCGGAATCGTCTGGGAGAAGTAATGAGTACTACAACCACGGCCGCAGCCGTCCGCCCTGCCCGTCTCACCTCATCCCCGAAGCGTCTCATCAGGCGCCTGCGTCATGAGGAGCGAGGTGTCCTTGATATTGAGCTCATCGGCTTCGTGCCGATTCTGGTTCTGGTCACCATGTTCCTTGTTCAAGGCTTTCTCGCCGTCTCCACAGTGACCTCCGTCAGCGCCGCCGCTCGAGACGGCGCGCGCGCAGCCATGCTGGGCCGCTCCCCCGAGCAGGCCGCACATGAGGCGCTACCCGACTGGGTGCGCCTGGAATCCGTGTCGGATGGTTGCGGGTCCGGACACTGTGTCCAGGTCACCGCTCGGGTGCCGATCGGTATCCCAGCCATCACCAGTAAGCACCTCACCGTGACTCGTACGGCCTACTTCCCCGAGGGCTGAGATGGCACTACGAGATCGAGTTGCCCAGCCCCAGGGAGGAAAACGGCAGAGCGCCGGCAGCAGAGAGGACCTGGTCGCGCTCTACCGGACCCGCCTGCTCAATGAGATCGACCTTGAAGAGGTCGCCGGACTAGAGCTGGCCCAGCAGCGCGCCCGACTGGAGCGAGTACTCTCGCGGCTTCTGTCCCTCGAGGGCCCCGTCATGTCTCCACGTGAGCGGGCATGGCTCATCAAGCGTGTGATCGACGATGCTGTCGGGCTGGGAGTGCTCGAGCCCCTCATCGCAGATCATTCCGTCACCGAAATCATGGTCAACGGCCCGGAGGACGTCTTCATCGAGCGATCCGGACGAATCGAGCGGGTACCCACCCGCTTCACCTCCGAGGCCGAGCTGTACCAGCTCATTGACCGCATCGTCTCCTCGGTCAACCGCCGGGTGGACGAGTCCAGTCCGATGGTCGACGCGCGCTTGCCCGGAGGAGAGCGTGTCAACGTCATCATCCCACCCTTGGCGCTCGACGGCCCCACCATCACCATTCGACGGTTCCCTCAGCCCTTCCGCCTTCCGGATCTCGTCGCTCGCAACAGCCTGCCGCAGCAGGCCGCCGACCTCTTGGGCGCCCTGGTGGCCGCTCGGTTCAATATTCTCGTCTCCGGCGGAACCGGTTCCGGCAAAACCACCTTCCTCAACGCGCTGTCCGGGATGATCTCCGATCGAGAGCGGATTATCACCATTGAGGATGCGGCCGAGTTGTCTCTCCAGCAGCCCCACGTGGTCCGGCTGGAAGCACGCCCAGCCAACACCGAAGGAGCCGGCCAGGTAACGATTCGTGATCTCGTGAAAAACTCGCTGCGTATGCGCCCCGATCGCATCATTGTTGGCGAGGTCCGTGGCGGCGAGACGCTCGACATGCTCCAGGCGATGAACACCGGTCACGAAGGCTCGCTGACCACTGTACACGCCAACTCCGCCACTGATGCACTGAGTCGCCTGGAGACGCTGTCCTCCATGTCCGATGTGACGCTCCCGGTCGAGACCGTCAGAGATCAGATCAACGGCGCCATCGACGTCATTATTCAGCTGGAGCGTGACTCCACCGGCGTGAGACGGGTCAGCACGATTGAGGCAGTGACCTCCCGTCACCGCGAGAATTACGCGACCTCACTTATGATGCGTTACGTTCATACCGCCCAGCGCCATCAAGGACACTTCGAGTTCCACGGCATTTCTCAGGCGATGGCGGACAGGATTCAGCAGCACGGCCTGCAGCTCCCAGCAGGGCTGCTCGTTGGGGAGATGGCATCATGAACAATGCCCTTCTCATCTACATCAGTGGAGCCGCGACCCTCATCATTGGAAGTGCCGCGCTCATCACCTTGTCCACTAATGCGGGGCGCACAGCCGAGCTCGCGCAGGGCGTCGGTGCCGCAGACATCACTCAGCGAGGAAGCGCCGGAAGCGCTCTTCTCGCCCTCCTTCGCCGGCTCCCTTTCAGTAAGCCGCTACGCCGCCGGCTCTCCAGCGCCGGGTTGAACTGGGATGTGGCGGTCACGGAGCTGGCCCTCACGGGGGCAACCGCTGGGACGTTCTTCCTCTCGCGCCTTCTCGTTGGACACATTGCCGGAGCGATCTTCGCCGTTCTCATCCTAGCTCTGTTCTTCCGATGGTTGCGCCGACGCAGGGACCAACGGGTGGAACGGTTCATCGCCCAGCTACCCGAGGTCTCTCGAGTGCTGTCCAACGGGACCTCGGCAGGCATGTCGGTGGAGCGTGCGCTGGTCCTGGCCGCACAGGAGATGTCCGAACCGGCAGGCGTGGAGCTCAAGCGGACCACCTCTCAGCTCGCACTCGGATGGTCATTGGACAGCGCTCTCACCGACCTTTCCGAGCGGATGCCCTCACGTGAGCTCAATGTCCTCGTGCGCACCATCATCATCCAGTCCACAGCCGGCGGTGCGCTCGCCAGCGCCCTGCACGACATCGCCCTCGCCCTGGAAGATCGCAAGCAACTGCACCGCGAGGTTCGAACGGCCATTATTGGCTCAACCTTCAGCGCCTACCTCGTCCCCCTCATCGGTCTCACCGCCGTCGTACTCATGAACATGATGAAGCCTGGCGTACTGGATGACATGGCCTCATCATTCGCCGGCCGCATCGTTCTTCTTGCAGCTCTCTTATGCTTCGGAATCGGTGCACTGCTCATGAGGCTCGTTTCCCGGGTGGAGGTTTAGCGTGACAGCAATTGCTTTCGGTATCGCCACGACACTGTTTGTCCTTCTTGGAGCCTACGGAATCCACCTCATCAGAGACGACGGAACTAATCAGTACGGAATCCACAGTAATGATGAGCACACACCAACAAGCGAAGGCAGCTTTGTTAGGCTCATCGACGCCCTCGGAATCAGAACTCAGAAACTCCTTCGTAAACTCTATGGCCCCATACGTTTGAAGTCCCTCGACCGACGACTGAAGAACGCAGGAAACCCAGAAGGGCTCACACTCGACCTATTCATCCAAAGGGAGGCCGGCTTTATTTCACTGAGCATCCTCCTACTGGTTATTTTTACTTTGCTAGGACACCCAGTATACGGCATACTTTTTGGCGTAGTATTCTCAGGGTGGATGTACCTTTGGTTGTTTCAGTCAGTTCAGAAGCGTCAGACTGCAATCGATCGAGACATCCCTGACTTCCTTGACATTCTTGCCATCACGGTGCGATCAGGCATGTCATTCCGTAGCTCACTCGAACGCGTGTGCAGCCACTTCGACGGCCCCGTGGCGGAGGAGATGCAGAAGACGCTTCACGAAATGCGGCTCGGCGTCTCACGACGCGATGCCTTCACCGCGACCAAGGACCGCTGCCGCTCCGATAACATTGATAATTTCGTGACGGCACTCCTCCAGTCCGAAGAGCTGGGAACCCCGATTGGTGACGCACTCGCTTCGATTGTTAAAGAGATTCGGCGAGAACGAGCGCAGCAGGTTCGCCGCGCCGCCGCTAAGGCACAGCCCAAAGTGGCACTCGTCGCCACCACCACCATGGTTCCAGGCGCCATGATTCTCATGCTCGGAGGGATGATATTCGCCAACTGGGAGACGTTCACCAAATTGTTTGGCGGATAAAATGCAGTCAATTGACATAAAAAAATCTCACCTACCCGCAGGCCCTATTCACCGTCACGCGCTCTTCACTGCGGTCGGCCTAATATGCGACGTCCGACTCGGACTCGTTCTGGCTTGCGAACTTGGGATCATGGCATCGAAAGCCGACAAAGGAGCTGTAGCAGTTCCTTTATTGGGGCTCACCATTAACTGGATAACTCTGCAAGCATTTCGGAAATACACGTATCTCATAGTCGGCAACTGGATCTATTTATGTTCCGACCTGCTCGTCACGTGCATCGTTGTCACAACGCTCCCCACCATCTTCTCTGGCGGCCTCCCCCTGTCTCTCGCTTATATCATCGCTTCCTCCGTCCTCATTGGCCTCATAAGCCAGGCGTTCTGGGCGTCGCTGTGGAGTGTCGGCGTTACGGTCTCACTCGCACTCCTCAAGCTTCACAATACATCCCTTCCTACTGTTGTTGCAGCCGCCACGGTTGCGGGGATTGTTTTCAGCATCCTTATTGGAAATCGTTTGAACAGCCAGTTCACAGAAGTCAGTCGCCTCTCCGCCGAAGCCGCTTTCGCACGAGCGGAAGAACGCGCACTAGCTGAGCGACTCACCATCGCTCGGGACCTGCACGACTCGCTTGCCAAAAGCGTTCATGGCATTCGCATGCTCGCCGAAACCTTGCACAGTTCTCTCGCCTCCGAACATCACCCCGACGCCCAGCTCAGCCACCTGATCTTTGAGTCCGCAGACGAGGCGAGCAGAGAAGCGCGACTCGTTCTTGACGGCCTGCGTTCCGGCGGCGACAACGACACCATCGGGGCACTCAAAGAGGAAGTCAACCGGTGGAGCGCACGCACCGGCATCACGATCACCACCAACAGAGCAGAATCACAGCCTCCCTTGCCTTGCTCAACCGAGGCGATGTGGCAGCTTCAGCGCATGGTGGGCGAGATACTCACCAATATCGAGAAACATGCTCAAGCCACGTCAGTGAATGCGGACTTTTTCTACGATAACACAGGTTTCTATTTCGATATATGCGACGACGGCATAGGCCTTGACAATAGAGCGGGCAACTTCAGCCAGCAAGGTCACTATGGGCTTACCGGACTGAAAGAACGAGCCACGTCTCTCGGCGGACATGTCTCCATCGACCCACACTCTGAATTTTGCGGTGGAACACGCATCTCTTTTCATACCCCCATTGATTCGCTTGGCACTCACAAGGAGAAGAGCATATGAAGGTGATGGTCGTTGACGACAACGCCATCGTTCGACTCGGGCTTCAATCGGTCCTTCATCGAATCGAGGCCGTGGACGAGGTCATCGAAGCGGACGACGCATTCTCCGCACTCGAGGCTCACCACGTGCACTCTCCCGACATCATCCTCCTGGACATCTCCATGCCCCCGGGGCGCAGCGGACTCGAGATTCTTCCCGAGCTTGCCCGCGACGCGTCAGTCATTATGCTCACCTCGAATCGTGACCCCAGTAGCATCCGCGAGGCGCTCGACGCCGGAGCACGGGGCTACCTGGTCCATGGTCAACTGGGTATCAATGAGGTGGCCGGCGCCATCGAGACCTGCCGTAGCGGCGGGCTGGTTCTTGGCAGAGAGGCGGCGGACGTGATACTCAATCCTTCCACTCAAGACCTCACCGACAACCCCCTGCGCAGCCAGGTCTCAGACCGGGAGGCCGAGATCCTGGATCTTGCCGCAACCGGCATGTCCAACAGTCGGATCGCCCAGCAACTATTTTTATCGGAGCGAACCGTCAAAAATTATCTCAATAGCGCCTACCCCAAGATTCAGGTCCATAGCCGCGCCGAGGCGATCGCCATCTGGCTGTCACCGCCACCCACCCACCAGTAGGCCGCAGGACAGGGCGCACGCCCCTACCCGGTGGGGCAGGCGGCCCCCTACCTTAGAGATCGTCACAGACATGAAGTGCCGACACAAACGGCGCCAACCAACAATGGAGGTCATGATGAACAACAACGCACTGCTCCGCCTGCAGGTCCGTCTCCAGCAGGCCTGGATCGACCTTCGCGATAGCGAGCGTGGCCAGACGATGGTCGAGTACGCCGGCATCGCGCTTGTCGTCGCAGCAATCGTTGGCGCCGTCATCGGTATTGCAGGAAGTCGCGGTCGCGGGATCGGCGGGGCCATCATCGGGAAGATCATCGAGGCCATTGAAAAGATTCACTGAAGGCCCTCATCCGTGACAGTCGGTTGAAGGTGACTTCATCTACGCCTCGATCGGGGTAATGAATTTCCTCACCAGAGCTTCATTGCTCTGGTGAGGAAGTTCTTGTGTTTCATTAAGGAGTTGTTGTGTCCTCTGTGTTCTCGCGTTCACTCGGTGTTCCTTCGGCACCGTCTCGTCGGTCTTTTGTGGCGCTCTCGGCCCTGGTGGGGGTGGGTGTGCCGGTGCTGGCGGGCTGTGACCTGCCGGGAGTCTCCAAGGATAAGGGCGGGGCGGCCTCACCGTCGGGCCCCACAGCCTCAGCTAGGGGATCGGCCTCGGCCGGCGCGGCTCAGGCGGGGAGCACCGAGTGGCAGAAGCTCGACGGTCACGTCATGGGCCACAAGGTGAGCGTGGAGGTCTCCCCCGTCGTCCGCCAGGACGATAAGACCTCGTACATCGCCGTGAAGCTCACCCGCGCATCCGACGACGCCTCCATCGACGCCGTCCAAGCCAGCTCCTACAAAGACGACAGCGGCAACGCGCTGAGCATCTCCGACTACCTGGGAGTGCCGTCAATCTACCGTCCTGGTACCGGGGCCTCTTTGGTCAAGCTGCTCGACACCGGCTCGGGGCGCGTGTGGAGCGCCGTCGACGGCAGCGGACTGTTCCTCGAGCTGGCCCCTGGCGAGGACATGACCTCCTACCTGTCCTTCGGCAAGGTCGACACCGACACCGTCACCGTCATGGTCCCCATGGCCGGCTTCACCACTGTCTCCGTCCTGGACGCCGATGACGCCAAGAAAGCCAAGATCGACCTGTCCATCGCCCAGGCCGCGCTCAAGCAGTCCTCCCACGACGTCCCCGAGCTCGCCGCCCCCGTCGCCATCGAGCGCTACACCCGGGCCCTGGACGACTCCACCAGCACCCACGCCGGAGGCAAGGACATCACCGTCACCCTGGCCAGCGACGTCACCTTCGCCTCCGACTCCGCCGACCTGGCCCCCGGAGCCCAGGCCCAGCTCAACACCGTCGCCGGCCAGCTGGGCCAGCACCCCGACGGCGGCACACTCACCATCGTGGGCCACACCGACGACATCCAGGACGACGCCTACAACCAGACCCTCTCCGAGAAACGAGCCAACGCCGTCAAGACCCGCCTCGAACAGCTCACCAGCCTCGACAAGTGGAAGACATCCGTCTCCGGCAAGGGCGAGTCCGAGCCCAAGATCAAGGACACCACCGACCAGGCCCGCGCCGCCAACCGACGCGTCGAGATCACCCTGACCCCCACCGGCGGCACCACCCCCAAGAACACCACCACCCCCACCCCCAACAGCAGCAGCGGCAGTGGCAACGGTGGCGGTAAGCTGCCCGACCCTCAGGGCCCCGTCGCCAAGGGCCCCGAGGGCGTCACCCTCACCACCGAGGGTGGCGGCACCCAAGGGGATGTCACCATCACCCTGGACCAGGTCACCCGCTCCGGCGGCTACCTCCTGGGCACCGTCACCTGCACCGTCAAGGACGGCTCCACCGGCGCACCACTGCACCCCCTGCTCGACGACCCCGAAACCGCCCTGACCAACCAACGCTCCGAGTCCGGCGCCCTGTCAACCTTCTACGCCAGCGACGGCCTGACCCTCCTCAGCAACGGCGAACGCATCTTCCCCGCCGACTACAACGACGCCGACGTCGACCACCACCTCCCCCTGACCGAGCTACGCCTCGTGGACAACCTCAAGACCGGCACCACCACCATCTGCGTCGTCTGGCCCGACCCCGGCGGCAACACCATCACCCTCGACCATGCCAAAGGCAAGTACTCAACCCCCAACACCGCCTACCGCCTCACCGACATCCCCATCAAGAACAGCTGAGCATCACCATGTCTCGTCTTCTGCGTAAGCCCCCCCGGTCTCCATCTCGCCCAGCAGCCACTGAACGCGGCAGCATCCTGCCCTACCTCAGCGTTGCCGCTGCACTCGTCGCACTCGTGGCGCTGGGACTCATGACTGGCCTCGGAGACGCCATCCTGCACCGCCGGGATGCCAGTAACGCGGCCGACGCAGCTGCTTTGGCAGCGGCACGAGCCTGGGCCGATTCCATTGAGTCGACCTACGGAAATGCCGTGGACGCCACCAGTGAGGACGGTCTCTGGAGCAATGCCGGCCGGGGACTGGGGTCTTTCGCCGGTCCGGGAGCCAAGCGAGCAGCGGAACGCTATGCCTCGCTGGACGGGGCCACGCTCACTGCGTACTCCGTGGATACGGCTCGCGGCACTGTCACCGTATCTGTCCGCACGAAGTCCGCCGTCACCGGCACCAACCAACGACTCACTGCAACCTCGACCGCGAAGATCGAGCTTGAGGACGGTGCGTGCCTGAGCGGTGGCCAGGTCGGTTTCGAGATCAACGGAAAGTGCGTCACCAGGCGTCCCCAGGCCAAGAGCCCAGATCAGAAGAAGGGTGCCAAGCAGGCCCCTCAAGCCGGTGCCAAGCCGGCTCCCTTCAAGGCGCCTGCGGGGATGAGCAAGAAAGCCAAGGTCTCCACCCGCCTGGTCTCAGCCTGAGCTCTCGGCTCCAGAGCAGGGGGCTTCGTCCCGAAGTCGCCATGCCCCCGTCTGAAGCAGACCGCTCTCCACAAACGTTGGCGCTGGCGCATATCTGTCCGTAGAGTCTCAGTCAGATAACGGTATCGACCCCGACGACACCGCTCTGCATCTGTCGCCTCATCGAAAGGACGCACTCCGTGCGCTGCCGTTCCCAGTTCCCCTGGCTGGCAAGGACAGTCGTCCTTACACTCTTCGTCGGTATCTCAGTCAGCGCCATTCAGCCCGCTGCCGCAGCCCCAGACTCAGGGGCGAAGCAGGCCACGAGTACCACACGGTCACTGACCAGCGGATACAGCGCGGAAAGTTCCGGAACCAACCCGGTGACCGCACAAGTCACCGGCGCGAGGGCCAAGCGAGCGACGTCTCAGTGCGCCAACCAGCGCTCCTGCCCATCTCCCTCATCCCCGGAAGTCACCAAGCAGACGGAGAACACGGGGGCCGGTCGGGCCAAGCATTCTCACCCTTCTGCGGCATCTCAACCCGACTCCACGGTCGAGTCGTCACCCAGCCGGCTAACAGTCGGCACAACGGCGTCGGGCAAGGCCCCCGGCAACTCGGCGACACCCCAGCCCTCGGTCACGTATCCGGTTCTGACCATCAGCGGTGATGTCACGTACCGGCGAGCAACCTCCGCTGAACCCGATGGAACCGGCGCCGTCAGCCATACGCTCTCCTACAAGGCCGACGTCCCGGTCCCGGAGCACAGTCAGGAAGTCGACTCGGCATGGAACAGCTTCGGTATCGTCTCTCCCCCGAAAGGGCAGCGCATCAGCCTGGGAAACCTCGCTCTCTCCTACGACACCGGCGGCGACCTCGACAAGATGACCTTCACCCATGTCACCGAGGGATCTGCTAACGGCGGCATCTCCGGAGTCGCCGCGGGCACGGCGGTTACGACGGTGGTCACCACGACACTTGACGTCTCAGCACTCAGTGGATCGGATCGCGATCTGGCCAACGGCTATGCCTCAACCGTTCTGCTCTCGTCGGGCACCGTCAACATCCCCGTGGCCGTATTGTCCGTGGGTGATCCGCCGGGATCCTCTGCCAGTGGCACATTCGCCGCCGTCCTGGCTGCCAAGGCGAGCACCAGGCAGCTCGTTGTCAACGGCACGGCGATCACCGATAACGGCGGTTTCGACGCCCTGTCCGGGAGCTGGAGCACCGACAAGCTCACGAAGGACCGTAAGCAGCTGGCGAGTCAGACCCATTAGCCGGTTCCTGTTTGGACGCCTGACGACAACGCAAGGACAGCGTATGAAGACTCCTGTAAGAGCTGCGGCGGCAGCGATGGCCGTACTCGCCCTGTGCGCCTGCGGCCACAGCGGTGCCTCGGACTCCAGCACCGCTTCGGCTGCAGCATCCGCATCTCAGCCATCGACGTCGAAGGACTCCGGTGCGTCGGCGTCGGACGGCATGATGACTCTGCTGCCCACTGGGAACCTCGTCATCCAGGTACCTGGGGACGCCGTCACCGGAACCACCACGACCTACGACGACGGCATGCAGCAGACCTACTACGACAGTAGAGGCAGCATTCCTCTCACGGTTGCTGTCGAGTACTACGCGGCCGGCGCCAAGCCCGCGGCAAGCATCCTGGCTGCGGAGCAGCAGGCGCTGACCGCTCAGTCCATCCAGCCGAAGGTCACCCCCGTTGACGTCCCCGGCGGATCCGGCGCGAACCGTCTGGACTGGCAGACCACGGCGATCCCGCCATGGCTGCAGGACCGTAAGACCTCCGAGGTTCCCATCACCTGCGCGGGAATCATCGTTGACGGCCCCGGCGGGGAGAGCTACGGCGTCTACGTCTTCGCGGACCCCAAGAACAAGGAGAGTCTGAACCGCATGTCGTCCGTCCTCACGTCAGTGGCGGTGAGCACCTCATGAAGCGCCGCCTCCTCATGGCCGCCGGCGGTATCGCCTCCCTGACCGCAGTCGCCTCATGCAGCAAATCTCCAGAGAAAACCCCTGTGTCAGGAATGACCTCAGTCGAGGACGTGAAGCAGCCGCAAGCCCCGTCCAAGAGTCCACAGGATGCTCCCCAGGCCTGGACGAGCATGAACTTCTCCGGTATCTCTCTCAGTCTGCTGTCCTCCCTCAAGGGACCCACCCGGCGCAGCGGGTGGCCCCCGTATGCCGTCTCCTACGACCTGCAAGCCAACGACACCAGTTTCGAGCAGCGGGTCCTGCTCTCCGGCATCGACGCGAGCACCACCGCCGACGGCGTCAGGCAGACCGTCAATCTCACGAGCTCCTACCTCTTTGAGAACTACTCGGAGATCGGCCGGGTCTCCTGGGAGGCCAGCGGGGACAAGCCCGCCACTGAGCGAGTCGCCTTCTCCTGGGGTCCTGCAACATCCTGGCTGGGGTGGACCTGGCTGCTTGCGTCGGAAGTCGGAACTGGCGTCGTCACTCTTCTGAGCACCACCCTGGATGACGGGCTGCGCAACGGCATCGAGAACTCTCTGACCCTGACGAGGCAGCAACAATGACCATCCAACGACGACGTGCCCTTCTGGCAGCCTCAACGGCCACAGCCGCAACACTTCTTAGCGGTTGCTCCTTCGCCAAGCACCCAGGCCCAAAAGGTGACTGGGATCGTCTTGAGGACGGCGACCTGCTTCTCGCGGTTCCCAAGGGCTGGGATCGGTCAGTGGCGCAGTCCAGCATCTGGGGCACCAAGTGGACCGACCCGTCGGACAAGTCCGCCGTCCTCATGACGGCCCAGTCCATCAAAGCGAAGGACGGCTATGACGCCCTCGACCTCGCCATGAACGCCGCCCGGGCCGTCACTCGCGGCTACCAGCCCATTGGCTCTCGGACCGCTGTCACCGACGGCTCCATCATCCTGGCGCAGCAGCAGTATCAGACCACCTGGCCCTACCAGAAGAAGGGCTCACTGTGGGCTATCAGCCGGGAGTCGACGATCTGCCTCGTGGACTTCTCAGGAGAGAAGATCACCAGCGATCAGATCTCGACTCTGGGCCAGTGGATCGAGCTGCGCTGAGGCGGGGTGTCCACCCCTCACCCCCAGCGCACATCGACGTGACGGTTGGCGGCCTTGCCCGCCTCATTGACGCTGCCGTCCGCGTTGGTCTCGGAAGCCACGGGCTCGCTCTCCCCCCTGCCGGAGGACTGGACATTCAGGGAGGGGACCTTGGAGGTCAGGTAGTCGGCGACGGCCTTGGCCCGCTGCTCGGAGAGCGCCTGGTTGTGAGCGTCGTCGGCGACGGAGTCCGTGTGCCCCACCACGGTGACCGTGGCGGGCGGCTTACCGTTCCAGCGCTTGACGATCTCGTCGAGCACCTGCTTGGCGCGGTCAGTCAGGGCCGAGGAGTCGACGTCGAAGGTGACGTCTCCGGACAGTGATGCCACCGTGGTCTGGCCGTCCGAGGAATAGGTGACCGCGCTGTCCGAGCTGCTCGAACGCGACACCGGCGTGACGACACGGTCCACAGTCTGAGCCACCCGGGGGTTGCCCGGCCCGGCACTCTCCGGTTGCTTGGTGATCGTCGTCGGATCGGCTGTGGCGCTGTTACTCGCAGCCGCCAACGGGCGGCCCGCTTGCGGTGCTGCGGGTAAGGCAGCAGCCGAGGCGGACACTGACCACGATGTTGCCCACACGACGACGACCGCGGCGGCAAGCACCCCTGACCGAGGCCGAGACGTGGCGCCCCTTGCCCATCCCCCATTCATCTGCCGTCTCATCGGGTCACCGCCACGTTGCTGAAGGTCCCTCCATTCGGGATGGTGATGGTGACGTTCTTCGCCTCGGCCGGCACGCCGCTGAAGGTCGCCTGAAGCGCGATCGTCTGACCGGGTTTGATGTACTCCGTGAGGTCGCTGGAGCACAGGCAACCGCCCTGGGAGTCGTAGGAGACGCGGTAGATGCTTGAGGAGGACGGTTCAATGAGCGTCAGACCATCAGCGTTGTTCGTACTCCCTCCCGGGCTCGCCTTTCCACTGGGCTGAGGCACCGAGTCGTCTCCGTCGGAGAATGAGTCGTAGATCCACATGTCGTTCTTCTTGTCATTATTCGTCACGGAGAACATGACGGTGATCGTGGTTCCCGCACCGGACACGGAGTTCAGGGAGACAGTTCCGGGTTTACTGTCAACGGTCGTGGGATGAGACTCAATGGCCGCGCCATGAGCGCCGCCCCCGGCCTGCGCCGATTTCGACGGGGACGCGGACGCCGACACACCCTCCCCATTCGCCCCCGAACCTCCTGGCAGCTGGCAGGACGCCAGGGTTGCCGCCACACCAATGGCGCTCATGGCGGCCAGGATTCGCTTCGAAGCAGTCATCATGATGGAACCTCCGTCGCTCTCGATCAGGCCACGTTGACCTGAGGAATACCGAGACTCTATGCAGCACCCATCATTCGATAAATGGGGAGACTCCCACGGGGAAAATACGTGCAGTACCCGGTGCTCTACGGGGACCCCAGGGGACTCATATACTCCCCATGCAGCAATGGGGAATACCCGGGGAGCGATGGGGAGTACCCGGGGAGCCCCGCTTGCTGTAATGATTACGTTATGATTACTCTCGGTCGTTGAGAAATTTCGGCGGACCCATGAAGGAGTTCTTGTGTTGCCCGCATTGTCTGGTTCTTCTTGTGTTCCTTCGAAGGTGGCGTCTCGTCGGTCTTTTGTGGCGCTCTCGGCCCTGGTGGGGGTGGGTGTGCCGGTGCTGGCGGGCTGTGACCTGCCGGGAGTCTCCAAGGATAAGGGCGGGGCGGCCTCACCGTCGGGCCCCACAGCCTCAGCTAGGGGATCGGCCTCGGCCGGCGCGGCTCAGGCGGGGAGCACCGAGTGGCAGAAGCTCGACGGTCACGTCATGGGCCACAAGGTGAGCGTGGAGGTCTCCCCCGTCGTCCGCCAGGACGATAAGACCTCGTACATCGCCGTGAAGCTCACCCGCGCATCCGACGACGCCTCCATCG
>ERZ773083.1169-NODE-1169-length-18534-cov-11.191352_pt1 | contig 18534 bp, 10 predicted proteins | sample MGYA00511465_ERZ773083 | MGnify/ENA primary metagenome ERZ773083 (study PRJEB29015, sample SAMEA2738001) | human oral metagenome | biome: human oral; feature: human-associated habitat; material: dental | place: China | collected 2060 ... | reverse complement strand
CCGTACTCCTCAACTACCTGTTCCCCGGGCAGGTATTCATGCTCTTTCTCTCCATTGCCATGGCGTCCGTCATCATCAGCTGGGGTGTGATCGTCATCACGCATTTGAAATTCCGCCGCCTCTATGCGAGAGAAGGGCGCAGGGCGAAATTCCGTGCACCCTTCTTTCCCGTTGTCAACTATATCTGCCTAGCGTTCCTCGTCATGATGTACGCCCTCATGACGCAGATACCCGACATGCAGTTTGCCGTCCTCGTCCTGCCCGTCTGGCTCTTCGTTCTGTGGCTCGGCTATCGCAGGAAGAAGCGTGAAGAGGAATAGAAAAAATTGGTTTTTATCGCGTGTTTATGATATGATGAGAAGCGAATGCTGAGGAGGGAACTATGTGCGGAAAGATGAATGCTCGTGAGATGGCGCCGGCAGAACTGCCGTCGCATTTGCAGCAGCCGATGACGGAAGGCGTGGATGATCCGGCAGAGAGCCATGGGGGGCGGCAAATCGCCGTCCTTGTGCGCCAGACGCAGGAGGCGCACTATGCGCTTTGCGTGGCATCCCTGCAGGCGGCGAGGCTTCCTGCCGGCTACGCGTTGGAGATCTTCCCTCTGACGGCAGCGCAGCCCTATGCGAAGCAGGTGAATGAAATCCTTTCGCGCACGACTGCGAAGGTCAAGATCTTCATCAACGATGACGTCTGCCTGACCTCGCCCTTGGCAATCGAGCAGATGCTGGAAATCTTCCGCGAGGAAGACGTCGGCATGGCCGGCTTCCTGGGCAGCCGTTCGCTTTCCGTGAGCGGCAACCTCTTGGAGGCGCCAGATGTATGGGGCGCCGTTCGTATGCCGATGAAGGGAAGGCTTGAGGAAATACGCTTCGGCAAGGCGGATGAGCAAACATTTACGGCGGACGTGCGCTTCCTCTGCCCGTCCTTTTTCGCGACACAGATCGACCTTCCGTGGGACGAGAGCTATGAAGGGCAGTATTACGCCGTTCTCGCGCATTGCCGCGCCATGGAGGAGTACGGCAAGAGAATCGCCGCCCCGCTGCCGCAGGAAATTTGGTGCGCTTATCAGCGGGAGAACATATCCTTTGATGCGGGCGAAGAAGACCGCCGTCGCTACTTCGCCGCCTATCATCCCTATGCGGGGAAGGCGCCGTTCGTCAAGGCACGGCTGACGCTCTATGCGTGCGGCAAGGATGCACGAGTCGAAGGCTGGCAGAGTTTTTCTCATCCCGAGGGAATCGTCGTTGGCGCTCGGACGAAGCTTCATAAGACGGTATTGTGCCGGCTGCTTGCAGACAATTTCGTGGGCGAGCCGCGCATCACTGTCGGCGACGACTGCACGATTGACGCCTACAGCACGCTGACGGCACACAATCGCATCGTTCTCGAAAACCTTGTGACCGTGGGCGCGAACGTCCAGATCAAGGACTGCGCTCGCGCAGAAGAGGATCTTGGCCTTGCCGCCGAGGAGCGCGGGTTTCTCGGGCGTGCGTGCGGCATCCGGATCGGCTGCGCGGCAGAGATCGGAGCGAACGTCGTCATCGAGGGCGCTGTGCAGATCGGCTGCGGTGCACGCGTTCGTGCTGGAAGCGTCGTAAAGAGCGACGTCCCCGCTTACTGTATCGCTGAGGGAAATCCCGCGCGTACCGTCAAGGCCTTTTCATCGCGTGAAGGGAAATGGCTTGCGACACCCGATGAAGAGGTGCTCACGAGCCTCTTGGAAGAGCGGGAGAAGACGAATCCGCTCCTTACCTATGCCTTCATCACGTACAACCGCAGTCAATATCTGAGAAAGTCGCTCAAGAGCGTTCTGCAGCAGGTCGGCAACGATCCGCTCGTCGAGGTTCTTGTGTCGGACAACGCCTCGACGGATGAGACAAGGACTCTCGTAAAAGAGCAGCAAAAGCGGTACAAGAACCTGCGCTATTTCTGCAATGAGAAGAACATCGGCGCGGAGGGCAACATCCATAAGGCGATTGAGAGAAGTCGCGGCGAATACGTCATCGTCGCAGGCGACGACGACTATCTCCAAGACGGCGCGCTCCGCGTCGTCCTGGACAATATCCGAAAGTACAGAGGGGCGGCGCTCTTTCATCTGAGAAAGGAGAATGTGCCGCGCCGCGTGCATGAGGATGCGGGAATCATCCCTTACATCGCCTATGTCGGCTATCACATGACATGGATCGGCGGCGTCGTCTTTCGGCGGGAACTGTATCCGCTCATAGAGGAGCCGCAAAAGTACGATTACACGGGAATGCCTCAGGTATATCTGCAGTTGGAGATGCTGAGAAAGAATCCGAAGTTCGTCATACTCTACGGCATGTTCCTCACGGAGGGGTCGGGCGAGCGCACGCCGTCGGGCTTCAATTTTGCAGAGACGTTTATCAAGCATTATCTCGACATCCTGATGGCGGCGTCCGAGATTCCCGCCTACTTGCTCTCCGACGAAAAAAAGCGTCTGATGGATGAGCTGATTTACGATTGTTTGCAGAAGATCGTGCGATATCAGCACGATTTGTCGCTGGACGGAATCTTTGACATCGTGCGCGAATATTACGGCGAGGAGCCGTACTATGAGGAAGTCGTGACCAAGATCGAGGGAATCGTGCCGACAGAAACGATAGGGAAACAGAGAAAAGACAGGAAAGGCGCGGTGAACGGAAGTTGATAAAAGAGATCAAAGAGCATGACTTTTCCCCGACCGAGCGAAGCATCTTTGACGAAGAGAAGAAGAACCGGCTTGTGACGCTGGGAAGGCGTTCTTACCTAGTCGGCGCCAGCATGGAATACGGCAATTACGACTGCCACGTCTTGATCGGCAGATATGCCGCCTTGGGGCATCGCCTTATTTTTGAAATGGGACTCAATCATAATTATCGCTGTGTTACGGCGTATCCCTTTGAGGATGTGCTGCAGGGCGATGAAGACGCTGTGAATCATGCCGAGGGAGTCAATCGCAACCAGATCATCATCGGCAGCGACGTTTGGATCGGCTGCGACGTGACCTTGCTGGGCGGGGTGCGCATCGGCAACGGCGCCGTCATCGGCGCGGGCGCCGTCGTGGCGAAGGATGTGCCGCCCTATGCCGTCGTCGTGGGAAATCCTGCGCGTGTCATCAAGTATCGCTTTCCGCAGGAAGTCATCGACAAGATGCAAAAGATCAAGTGGTGGAACTGGACGGATGAAAAAGTATTGTCCTTGCTGCCGAAGCTGAAGAATGTCGAGCGCTTCGTCGATAGATTTATCGGGGAAGTGCGAGAGGAGGCGACGGATGCGGAACTGTCGGCTTCGCTGAAGGAACTGCGGAAGGACGGATATGTCATCTATTACTGCATCGCCGATCTCGACGTGCAGGACAGGGTCTGGCCGAGGGTGTTTGAAAATTATCGGCAAGCGTATCGGCCGGCGGACAAGACGGCATTGCTGTTCGGCATGCGGCAGGGACGGGAGACGGCGGCTTCCCTGCAATGGATGCAGGAGAGATTGGCGGCGATGGGAGAGGAAGCGCCGCTCGTCCTGACGCATTCGCTGGGAGAGACGCTTTCCGTTCCCGTATTGCGGCAGGCGGCTTGCCTCATCACGACGAAGGAAGGAATCTCTTCCGAGGCCGTCGATCATGCAAGTGACGCAGGGCTTAGGATCGTCTACGGTTTGGACGAGCCGGAACAGGTCTTTCCGCCCAAGATCCTTCTGACGATCGCCTTCATCACGTACAATCGCAGACAATATCTCGCGCAGTCCTTGCCGCGCGTATTGGCGCAGGTCGGGGATGATGCAGCCGTCGAAGTCCTCGTCTCGGACAACGCTTCGACGGACGACACGCGGGAGTTCGTCCAAGAGCGGCAGAGGATATATAAGAATCTGCGCTATCATTGCAACGAAGAGAATGTCGGCACGAACGGAAACCTTCATCGCGCCGTCGAGGCGAGCTGCGGCGAGTACGTGCTCATCGCGGGCGATGATGACTATTTCCGCGACGGCGCCCTGCAGATCCTGCTCGATGCGATCCGCCAGGATCGAGGGAACGCTCTCTTCTATATGGCGCAGAATCCGACGCCTCTGAAGGTGCATCGCGGAGCGGGCGCCTTGAACTACATCGCCAAGCTCGGCTATGCCATGACGTGGCTGACTGCTCTCGTCATGCGGCGCGATCTTTACTTTGGCATAAAGGAGCCGCACAAGTACGATGATACGCGCTTGCCGCAGGTGTATCTGCAGATGGAAATGCTCAAGCAAAAAGAGGGATTCACGATCATCGAGGGGGATTTCTTTGCGGAGGGGACGGGAGCGCACGATCCTTCCGGCTACGATCTCGCCGAAATCTTCATCAAGCAATATCTCGACATTCTGACGGCGTGCGTCGATATTCCGCCCGAGCAGATGACGGCGGAAAAGAAACATCTGATGGAGGGGATGATACTCCCATGGTGCAGGAAGATCAAGGCGGAAAATCTGGATCTCTCCTTGGAGGGGCTGTTTGACATCGTGCGGGATTATTATGGAAAAGAGCCGTACTATGCACAGGTCGTTTCAAGGCTCAAGGAGGCGCTGAAAAAATGACGGCGCTGCATCCGGCAGGACTTCCTTGAGCGCATTTCGTTTCGCTGCTGCAGCGGCAAGGAGGGAGACGTCCGCGTGAAAAAAGAAAAGAAATTCGCATTCTTCGTGCACAAGTCGAATGAAGCGCACTATGCCGCCTGTCTGGAATCGCTGCAGGCGCTGCGCCTTCCCGCAGGATACGAGGCGGAACTTTTCGCGCTGGCGGCGGAAAGGCCGTATGCAGAGCAGGCGAATCGTGCGCTGGCGCTTTCCGATGCCAAGTACAAGGTGTACGTCAATGATGACATCCGTTTCGTGCATTCCGGCTTGCCGGCAGATCTCCTGCAGCTCTTCAAGAATGAGAGCGTCGGCATGGCCGGCTTCATGGGCAGCCGGTCGCTGCCCGCAGACGGCAATGTGATGGGATCGGAACATAAGCTGGGCGCCGTCTATGTGCCGGCGGGGCGAGAGCTTTCCGAGATGCGCTTCGGAGAAGTCTCGGAAGAACCGCTCGCGGACATCCGCTTCGTCCTGCCGTCGCTCTTTGCGACGCAGAAGGATCTTCCTTGGGACGAGTCGTATGAAGGGCAGTATTACGCCGTGCTCGCACAGTGCTGCGCCTTTGCTGAAGCCGGCCTCAGGATCGCGGCGTCTTTGGCGCAGGACGTCTGGTGCGCCTATCAGTCGCGAAACATCTCTTTTGACGCCGAAGAAGCCGATCGTGCGAGGTTTTTTGCAAGGCATCATCCATATATGAGCCTGACGGAGGCAGAGGATGCGCAGACGGCCTTGTATGCGTGCGGCGAGGGAACGGCGCTTCCCTCTTGGCGGGACTTTTCCCATCCTGAGGGCATTTCGATCGGAAGCGGCACGCATGTGCATCGGACGGCAAGCTGCGGCCTTGCCCTGCCGAATTTTGCCGGTCGTCCCAGGCTCGTCCTTGGCGATCGCTGCACGATCGGCGCCGGCAGCACGCTTACGGCGCTCTCCGGCATCCGCTTGGAAGACGATGTGACGGTGGCGGAGAACGTCCACATCAAGGACTGCGCCCAAGATGAGACGGCGATAGGCCTTCCCTTGGAAGCGCAGGCGACATTCCCCGAGGGGAGCGGCGTCCATATCGAGCGCGGCGTGCGCATCGAGGAAAACGTCATGGTCAAGGGTACAGTGCGCATCGGGCGCGGCAGTTTCCTGCGGGCGGACAGCCGCGTGTGCCGGGACGTCCCTGCCTACTGCATAGCCGAGGGAAATCCCGCCCGCGTCGTCCGGGCGCTTTCCTTCAAGGCGCGGCAATGGCTTCCTGTAGAGGACGAAGAGGCTTTGGCACGTCTGCTTGCGGAGCGCAAGCAGACGGCGCCGCTCCTTACCTTTGCCATCATCACGTACAACCGCAGCGCATACTTGCGGAAGTCTCTGAACTGCGTGCTGCGCCAGTTGGGCAACGACGATCTGGCGGAAGTCCTCGTCTCGGACAATGCCTCGACGGATGATACGAGAAGCCTTGTCGAGGAGCTGCAAAAGACGTACAGGAACCTGCGATATCATTGCAACGAGAGGAATGTCGGCGCGGAAGCGAACCTTCATCGCGCGATTCGGGCGAGCAGAGGCGAATACGTGCTCGCAGCGGGCGACGACGACTATTTTGCCGGCGGGACGCTGCCTGCCGTACTGGACAGACTCCTTCGGCATCGAGGCTGTGCGCTCTTCCATCTGCGAAGGGCGAGAGAGCCGCATCGCGTGTATACGGGACGCGGCGTCGCGGACTATATCCGCATGGTCGGCTACCACATGACGTGGATCACGAGCACTGTCATGCGGCGGGACCTGTATATGCGCATCAAGGCTCCCGAGATGCACGACGATACGCGCATCCCGCAGGTGTACCTGCAGATGGAGATACTGAAAAAGGCTCCGGATTTCGCTGTCGTCGCTGCGCCTTTCATGGCTGCAGGGTCGGGCGCACATCTGCCTTCAGGGTTCAATTTTGTCGAAGTCTTCATCAAGAACTACTTTGATCTGCTCAAGACAGCAGGGGATATTCCGCCGATGGTATTGTCGGAAGAAAAGAAGCGATTGATGGAAGAAAACATACTTTTCTGGTGTGAGAGAATCCGAAAGCAGCATCTGAACCTTTCCTTGGAGGGAATCTTTTCCATTGTCCGGGAGTATTATGGCGCAGAGCCGTTCTACGCGCAAGTCGTTGGGCGTCTCAAGCGCATATTGCAGAAATAGGGAAGTGTTTTTGAAACGCGAGGAAGGACAGAATGTATCCTGGACATCGGCATGGCCTGAAAGAAGCCTTGTCAGGAGGGGAAATTGTGCGCCATATCTACAGAAGCCCGAACGCCGACGCTGCGAGCGGCTGCTTGAACAAGCCGCAGAGCTTGGACGGGCGAAGTGCAGAGGGGAACGCTCCCTCTGAGAAAAAGGATTCTCGCTGCGAAGGAATCGTCGTCGGCAAGGAGACGCATGTCCATGAGACGGCTCTTTTGCGCCTCGCCGAATCGAACTGCGCGGAGAAGCCGCGCCTTCTCGTCGGCGATCATTGCGAGATCGGCGCTTTTAGCACGCTCACAGCCGTGCAGAGCATCGAGCTGGAAAATGCTGTGAGCGTGGCGGAGAATGTCCATATCAAGGACGGCGTCTTCGATGACAGCAGCCTCGGACTCTCGCCGGAAGACCGCGAGTTCATCGTGAACGAGAGCGGCGTCCATATCGAGCGCGGCGTGCGTCTGGAAGAGAACGTCGTCGTCAAGGGCGCGGTGCGCATCGGACGCGGCAGCGTCGTGCGTGCGGGAAGCTGCGTGTGCGAGGACGTCCCCGCCTACTGCATCGCTGAGGGAAGCCCCGCGCACGTCGCCTTCGCCTTTTCGCTGCAGGCGGGCGCGTGGCTTCCCGTGGCGGGGGAGGAGGAGCTCAAAAGGCTGCTCGCGGAGCGGGAAAGAACGCCGCCGCTTCTCAGCATCGCGCTCATCACGTACAACCGCAGCGGATACTTGAAGCGATCTCTGCCATGCGTATTGAGCCAGATCGGCAGCGACGAGCTGGCGGAAGTCCTCGTCTCAGACAATGCCTCGACGGATGATACGCGGGCGTTCGTCCAAGAAATGCAGAAGACGTACAAGAATCTGCGCTATCATTGCAATGAGAAGAACATCGGGGCGGAAGGGAACATTCATCGGGCTGTCCAAGCGAGCCGGGGCGAGTATGTGCTCGTCGCGGGCGATGACGATTATTTTCTCGACGGCGCCCTCCATGTGCTCATCAGCGGCATCATCCGCTATCGAGGCGTCGCGCTCCTCTGTCTCGGGCATCATGAGAAGATCCCGCGCTGCGCATATACGGGAATGGGCCGCCTGCAATATATCCGAACGGTGAGCTACTATATGGCGTGGCTCACCTGCATCGTCATGCGGCGCGATCTCTACGCCCGTATCCCTGCGCCGCACGCCTATGATGATTCGCGTATTCCGCAAGTATACCTGCAGATGGAGATGCTGAAGCTGAGGCCGGATTTCGTCATGCTCTGCGGAGCTTTTTTTGCGGCGGACGGCGGCGATCATCGGCCGGCGGGCTATAATTTTGCCGAGGTCTTCATCAAGAATTACTTCGATATATTGACAGCGTCGGTGAAGATTCCTGCGGCACAGCTTTCGGCAGAAAAGAAGCATGTCTTGGAACGCTCGATTCTTCCTTGGTGCAAACGGATCAAAGAGGAGCAGATCGGCGTGTCGCTTGACGGCATCTTCAATATCGTCGAGGAATATTACGGAAAGGAGCCGTATTATGCGCAGCTTGTCGAAATGCTCAAGGGGATCTTGGAGAAGTAGCCTCTTGTTTTGTGCGGACGGTGCGCGGCGCCGTTTGACAGCGTGCGGTTTGCCTCAGCTTTGGGAGCTTGCTTGTGGGGGAAGGCTATGAAAACAATTTTTATGTGGGGAGCAGGCAATGTCTGCCGTCATTTTCTGCAGCATCTGAAAAAGGATCTGCCGGTGCAGGGCATCGTCGATCGCGATCCGACATTGTCGTGCGATACGATCTGCGGCATACCGATTTATGCTCCTCTAGGGACCGGCGCGGCGGATCGTCTGAAAATAGGCCGCGACAGCGGCGAATACATTTGCCCCCCCCCTAGGGACACGGTCTTCATCATAACGACATACGTTTATTATATCAGTGTGAAGGACTATCTTGAATCTCTTGGGTATGAAACCGCGTTCGCTTATGACCTGCGCGAATATACGGACGTCGACTGGTCTTCCTTGTGCCGGATTCATTATGATGTTCCCGGGGCGGAGGATGATTGTGCGGAGATTCGAGAGGCTCGCAGCATCCTGGCCGATGAAAGGTCTGCGGCGGTTTTTGATGCGCTCTTGGAAAAACGCAGGGAGCGCGTCTACGATTGCACGGACATTCGGAGCGAGTATCCGCAGTATCTGGAAATGGATCTCGTACCTTTTTGCCGCGAGGAGACAATCGTCGACTGCGGCGCTTTTCGGGGCGACGGACTGCGGATTTTCAAGGAGCGTCTGCATTCGTGGAAGATGTTCCATTGCTTCGAGCCGGATGCCGACAACTTCCGCATCCTGCAGGAGAATTGCAGGAAGTACGAGCGGACGGAACCGCATTGCGCCGCTGTCGGCGACTATGACGGGCAGGCATATTTCTCGCAGGGAGCGAACGCCGGCGGCGAGCTGCAGCAGGGGGGAGCGGCAGGGCAGAGAATCGAGGTCTGCAGGCTGGATTCGCTCGCTCTGTCCGAGGTGACGTACATCACGGCGGACATCGAAGGCTCGGAGATGGCGATGCTCGAAGGAGCGCGGCGGACGATCGAGCGGCATTGCCCGAAGCTCGCGGTGTGCGTCTACCATAAGGCGGCGGATTTGTGGGAGATCCCGCTGTGGCTCAAGGCGGCAAATCCCGCATACAGGATTTTCCTGCGCCACTATGGAGAGACTGCCGTCGATACGGTCGCCTATGCATTGCCGCCAACAGGCGAGGCGCTTTGACAGGGCGTACAGCCGTGCGGCAGGAGGCGGCCTCGTTGGATGTATCTGTCTTAGGCAGCCGCATTTGGAAGAAGATTTGTCTGGGGAGGAAAAGTCATGCGTCATAAGACGAGCATCATTATTCTGAGTTACAACACCTTGGAGATGCTGCAGCTCTGCATCCGGAGCATCCGCGAGCACACCGAGGCGCAGACGTATGAGATCATCGTCGTCGACAATGCATCGAAGGATGGTTCGGCCGCGTGGCTCAAGGAGCAGGAGAATCTTCGCTGCATCTACAATGAGGAGAATCAAGGCTTCCCGAAGGGCTGCAATCAAGGCCTTTCCATCGCGGAAGGGACGGAGCTGCTGCTCTTGAACAGCGACGTCATCGTCACGAAGAACTGGCTGGAGAACCTGCGCCGCGCCCTTTGCAGCAGCCCGCGCGTCGGCGCGGTGAGCTGTGTGACGAACTACTGCTCGAACAACCAGCAGATCGAAGTGACCTACAAAAGCATAGAAGAGATGCAGGCATTCGCTGCGGATTACAACCGGACGGATCCGACGCTCTGGGAAAAGAGAACCACGCTCGTGGGATTCTGCTATCTGTTCAAGCGGGAGGTGTTCGAGCGGGTCGGCTTTCTTGACGAGCGATTCAGTCCGGGGAATTTTGAGGATGATGACTACTCGCTGCGCATTCTGCAGCTAGGATACGATCTCTTGGTTTGCCGCGATACGTTCATCCATCATTTCGGACATGCGAGCTTCCTGAAAGGAAACTCGCAGCAGGAGGTGGAGGAGAGGCGAAGAAGGACGGCGGCTCTTCTCGAACGGAATCGTGCGCTGTTCATGGAAAAGTGGCATGTGCCGGAAATGTACAAAGCCATGGATGCGGAGTCCCTGCGCCGCCATTTGCCAAGTTTGGATGAGCGCGGCGCAGGGGGCGGCGCTTCCTTGCCGGAAGGAAAGAAGATTGCCGTCCTTGTCCGAAGAAGTCATGCGGCGAAGTACGAAACCTGCATGGCGGCCCTGCAAGATATGAAATGGCCTGCAGGATATGCGGTCGAGGCCTTCGCTCTCGATGCGGCAAAGCCTTATGCGGCAGAGGTCAACAAGGTTTTGGCAGCTGCGGACGCCGAGATCAAGATCTACATCAACGACGATCTGTGCCTCGTCCGTCCGCAGGCAATCGAGGAATTGCTGACGCTCTTCGAGGATAAGAGCATCGGCATGATCGGATTCCTCGGCAGCGCCTCTTTGCCTGTGAGCGGCAATCTGATGGATTCGTCCTACAAGTGCGGCGCCGTATATGTGCCGTCAGACGAGGACTTTTCCGAGATGCGTTTTGGCGAGGCGAGAGGAGGAGTCGCTGACGTCCGCTGCCTCCTGCCGTCGTTTTTTGCGACGCAGCGGGACGTCGTGTGGGATGAGTCCTACGAAAAGCAGTATTATGCCGTGCTCGCACATTGCCGGGCGATGGAGGACGCCGGCATGCGCGTCGTCGTTCCCCTGACGCAGGACATCTGGTGCGCTTACCAGGGAAAGGACATCGCCCTCGACGCCTCCGAAGATGACCGAAAGAAGTTTTTCGGCAAATACCATGCGTATCTTGACGGTACGGAGATGCAGGGAAGCGATACGCTCTATGCGTGCGGCGAGGGGAGCGAAGTTCCCTCATGGAAGAAGTTTTCCCATCCCGAAGGAATCGCCATCGGCGAAGGCGCACATATCCACGAGACGGCTCTTTTGCGCCTCGCCGCGTCGAACTTCGCAGGAAAGCCGCGCCTTCTCGTCGGCGATCGCTGCGAGATCGGCGCTTTCAGCACGCTTGCGGCCAGGCAGCGCGTCGAGCTGGAGAACTGCGTGAGCGTGGCGGAGAACGTCCATATCGAGGACAGCGTCTGCGACGACAGCGGCCTCGGACTCTCGCCTGAAGACCGCGAGTTCATCGTGAACGAGAGCGGCGTCCATATCGAGCGCGGCGTGCGCCTGGAGGAGAACGTCGTCGTCAAGGGCGCCGTGCGCATCGGGCGCGGCAGTCTCGTGCGTGCGGGAAGCGTCGTGCAGCAGGACATGCCCGCCTACTGCATCGCCGAGGGAAATCCCGCGCACGTCACAGCAGCCTTTTCGCCGCGGGCGGGCAAGTGGCTGCCTGCAGCGGGCGCGAAAGCGCTGAAGAAGCTGCTCGCCGAAAGGGAGAAGACGCCGCCCTTGCTGACCGTCGCCTTCATCACCTACAATCGCAGCAAATACTTGAAGCGGTCGCTGCCGCGCGTATTGAGCCAGCTCGGCAACGACCCGCTGGCGGAAATCCTCGTCTCGGACAACGCCTCGACGGACGATACGCGCCCCTTCGTCGAAGGGCTGCAGAAGACGTATCGGAATATGCGCTGTCACTGCAACGAGAAGAATGTCGGCGCGGAAGGAAACCTCCATCGGGCCATCAAGGCGAGCCGCGGCGAGTATGTGCTCGTCGCAGGCGATGATGATTACTTCGTCGAGGGGGCGCTCCATGCGCTGCTCACGAATATCGTCCGCTATCGCGGCGCAGCCCTCTTTTATCTGGGCAATGAGAAGATTCCGCGCCGCGTCTATACGGGAACAGGCTGCCTGCAGTATATCGGTTTCGTCAGCTATTATATGGCTTGGATCACCAGCGTTGTCATGCGGCGCGAACTGTATGCGCATATCCCCGAGCCGCACAAGCATGACGCCTCGTGCATACCGCAGGTATACCTGCAGATGGAGATGCTGAAGCAAAGGCCGGACTTCGCCGTGCTGCACGGAGCTTTTTTTGCAGAAGGCTGCGGCGATCATCGGCCGAAGGGCTATAATTTTGCCGAGGTCTTCATCAAGAATTACTTCGACATATTGACGGCGGCGGCAGACATCCCGGCAGAGCAGCTTGCGGCGGAGAAGAAGAGGGTCTTGGAGCAGTCGATCCTTCCTTGGTGCAGGAGGATCAAAGAGGAGCGCCTCGGCTTGTCGCTGGAAGGGATTTTCGATATTGTCGCGGCATATTATGGCGAAGAGCCGTACTACGCGCAGCTCGTCGATCTGCTCAAGGAGATTCTGAAGGAATAGCGGCGTGCTTCAAGCGTTGGCGGTGCGCCGACGATGAAGGCGCGGCGGGCTGCGCCGCTTTAGGCCGGCGGCAGGTGATGATTTCATCGACGGTTCTAGCAATGAAGGGGATGAAAATTTGAAGACAGTTCTTTTGGCGGGCGGCTTGGGCACGCGCATCACGGAGGAGTCGGAGAGGCGGCCCAAGCCCATGGTGGAGATCGGCGGCATGCCGATCCTCTGGCACATCATGAAGGGGTACAGCCATTTCGGTTTCAATGATTTCATTATATGCGCGGGCTATAAGCAGCACATGATCAAGGAATGGTTCGCCGACTATTTCCTGCACACGTCCGACATCACGTTTGACTTCACACAGGAGAACCGCATGATCGTGCACAATCAGCATACGGAACCGTGGAAGGTCACGATCGTCGATACGGGACTCGACACCTTGACAGGCGGGCGCATTCGGCGCATTCGCAAGTACATCGAGAACGAGACCTTCATGATGACGTATGGCGATGGTGTGGCAGACGTCGATATCGGCGAACTCGTGTGCTTTCACAAGGCGCACGGCAAAATGGCGACCTTGACAGCGATTATGCAAAAGCAACAGAAGGGCGTCCTCGACATTGGTTTCGACAATTCCGTGCACGCTTTCCGCGAGAAGGCGATGGAGGACAGTGCGCCTATAAATGCGGGTTACATGGTGCTGGAGCCGTCGGTTTTGGATCTCATCGAGGGCGATCTGACGGTATTTGAGCAAACGCCGATGGAGGAACTGGCGAAACGAGGCGAACTCAAGTGCTATCTGCACAGCGGTTTCTGGCAGTGCATGGATACGCTGCGTGAGAAGATTCTGCTAGAAAGGCTGTGGCAGAGCGGCAAGGCACCGTGGAAATTCTGGTGATTCTTGAAGGAGTCCTGATTCTCCTTTACGTGTCCGTGCGGAAACGATCCTCATCGGTATGGAAGGCTAGGAGATCGGCTTTATGAGAGGAGACTTTTCATGGTTTGGAACGCAATCTTCGTTTGGATGGGTGCGAAGAGCAGATTGAGGCGCATCATATGGGCTTTTACAGCGAGAGCGGAGACTTGCAGTTCTTCGTGCCAGCTGTGAACGAGGCGGCATCTCTGCGTCTCGTCACTAATAGATATTACTTCAAAGAAGGAGAGCCAAAGAGCATCTGGACTCGTGGAGGGTGTTCCCTTGCTTCGAACCGGATGCAGACAATTTTCGCATCTTGAAAGAGAACTGCAAGGCCTATGAGAAGACAACACCCCATTGCACTACGGTTGGAGACTATGATGGACTGGCATGTATTTTTTGCATAGGGTGAATGCCGGCGGCGAACTGTAGTAAGAGAGACAATCAATGAGCGACTTGTTTAGGAGAGAATCATGCGTCATAAGACGAGCATCATTATTTTGAGTTACAACACTTTGGAGATGTTACAGCTCTGTATAGAGAGCGTACGCGAGCATACGGAAGAGGGGACGTATGAGATCATCGTTGTCGAGAATGCCTCAAAGGACGGCTCTGCCGGATGGCTCAAAGAGCAGGAGGATCTTCGCTGCATCTACAACGAGGAGAATCAAGGTTTTCCAAAGGGATGCAACCAAGGACTTGCCATCGCGGAGGGGACGGAACTCCTGCTTTTGAACAGCGACACTATCGTCACGAAGAACTGGCTGTCGAATCTGCGTCGTGCGCTTTACAGCAGCTCTGTGATCGGCGTTGTGAGCTGTGTTACGAACGCATGCTCCAATGGTCAACAGATTGAGGTTTCCTATCAGACATTGAAGAACATGCAGGAATTTGCTGCAGCCCACAATGTGTCGAATTCTGCACTTTGGGAAAAGAGAACGACGCTCGTAGGATTTTGTTATCTCTTCAAGCGAGAAGTGTTCGAAGAAGTCGGCTTTTTCGACGAGCGGTTTGGTCTTGGGAACTTTGAAGATGACGATTACTCGCTGCGTATTTTGCAGGCGGGATACGATCTCCTCGTTTGCCGCGATACCTTCATTCATCACTTCGGACATGGGAGCTTTCTGCGGGGAGATACGGAGCAGGAGCGGGAGTCAAGGAAAAAGTCTGTGGAAGCACTGGTAGTGAGAAATGAACGGTTGTTCAAAGAAAAGTGGCATGTACCTGAAATGTACAAGGTTATGTCTCCAGAAGAACTCCGTTGCCAACTACAGGAGGAATTGCGTGTGCAAGAATGCCGTGCATCTTTGGACGGAAGAAAGATCGCTGTCTTAGTGAGAAAGGCAGATCAGGCGAGATACGACTTCTGCATGGTTTCTCTGCAAAATGCGGAATGGCCTAAAGGGTATGCGGTCGAATATTTCATGATTGATGCGGCAAGGCCGTATGCGGCGCAAGTCAACAAAGTTCTGGCCGAAACAGACGCCAAGTATAAGATCTATATCAACGATGATGTATGCCTTGTCCGCAAGCAGGCAATCAAGGAAATGCTGGCAATCTTCGAAGACGAAGGGATCGCCATGCTCGGCATCTTCGGTAGTCAGTCGCTGCCTGTGAGCGGCAACTTGTTTGATTCATCGTATAAGTGTGGAGCCGTTTATCTGCCCACGGAAGGAGACATCTCCGAGATGCGCTTCGGAGATGTGACGGGAGATGTCATGGACGTCTGCTGTCTCTTACCGGCGTTTTTTGCGACGCAGAGGGACATTCCATGGGATGAATACAGTTACAAGAGGCAGTATTATGCCGTGCTGGAACACAGTTATGCGATGAGACGCTTCGTCGGGCGGGTGGTCATATCTATGTCCGCCGAAATTTGGTGTGCCTATCAAGTGCCAGGTGTTTCTCTCGATGTCGATGAAGGAGAGAGAAAAAGGTTTTTTTCTGCATATCATGCGTATATCACCGGAACGGAACCAGAGAAGATGAACACTCTTTATGTATGCGGCAAGGAAAGCAAGGTTCCCTCGTGGTGGAAATTTTCCCATCCTGAAGCCATCTCTGTTGGCGAGGCAACGCATATCCACGAAACGGCGCGCCTACGCCTCGCTATGCCGAATTTTGCAGGAGAGCCGCGCATCGTCGTTGGTGACCACGTGGAAATCGGTGCGGGGAGCACCATTACGGCGGCGCAGTGCATTGAGATTGAAAATTCCGTGAGTATAGCGGAAAATGTAAATATCAAGGATTACCGCTTCGATGAGAGCGGTCTTGGACTCTCTCTGGCCAACCGCGAAATCATCGCGGGGAAGAACGGCATTCGAATCGAACGCGGCGTGTGCCTGGAGGAAAATGTTCTTGTCAAGGGTGACGTGCACATTGGTCGGGGAAGTGTGGTGCGCGCGGGAAGCGTGGTATGCATGGATCTACCCGCTTACTGCATTGCTGAGGGAACGCCGGCGCACGTTATCAAGGCATTCTCGCCACGGGAGGGGAAGTGGCTGCCGACGGCAGGTGAAAAAGCTTTGGAAAGGGTGCTGGCAGAGCGGAGAAAGACGCGTCCGCTCCTGACATACGCCTTCATTACCTACAATCGCAGTCAATATCTCAAAAAATCTCTGCGATGCGTGCTGCAGCAGATTGGCAATGATGAACTTGCGGAGATTCTCGTTTCGGACAATGCATCGACGGATGATACGCGGACTTTTGTTGAGGAGATGCAGAAAACGTATATGAATCTACGTTATCACTGTAATGAGAAGAATATTGCTGCTGAGGGAAATATTCATAAAGCCATCGAGAAGAGTCGAGGCGAATATGTGATTGTCGCGGGAGATGATGATTATTTTATTGATGGTGCTCTGCATGTTGTTCTAAGCAATATCATTCGATATAGGGGAGTTGGTCTATTCTACTTGGGCAATGAAAATATTCCCCTTCGTGTATATGAAGGAAAGGGATGCTTGGATTGGATTCGTCTCGTGAGTTATTATATGGCATGGATTACCAGTGTTGTCATGAGGCGCGAGCTGTATGCTCAGATCCCTGAGCCGCATCGGTATGATGATACGTGTTTGCCGCAAGTGTACTTGGAATTGGAGATGCTGAAGCAGAGACCGGCATTTGCAGTGCTTCATGGATTCTTTTTTGCAGATGGATCAGGCGATCATCGTCCGAAAGGTTATAACTTTGCTGAGGTCTTCATCAAGAATTACTTCGACATATTGACTGCAACAGTGGAAATTCTTCCAGAACAGCTCTCAGCAGAGAAAAAATGGGTCATGGAAGAGTCGATTCTTCCGTGGTGCAGGAGAATCAAAGAGAACGGCTTGGAATTGTCACTGGAGGGGATATTCGATATAGTTGAGAAATACTATGGGAAGGAGCCTTACTATGAACAAGTTGTTGAGGCACTTAAAAGTATTATGAAAGAATAGAGGAATACGATGAAACTAGAAACGCTCTATAATCTGTACGAAGAGGGGAAGCTGCCGAAGAGACTCTATTATGAGTTAGCGCGTGAGCGACTAGTGCCGCTCCTAGAGGTGCAGCGGATCGTCAAGAAGAATCCGTATTGCAGGAGTGTCGAGATTCGCGAGGACGGCATCGTGCTCAAGACGCAGGACATCGCCATTTTCTTCGATATGAAGCAGAAGATTTGCCGTGCGGAGACGATTCTCATCGGCACGGAAGGCGAGGAGATCGGCTTCATGAGCCGATTCATCCCGAAGAACGCAGTGATCTTCGACATCGGTGCCAATGTCGGGCGTGTGAGTTTGGGACTGGCGAAGGCGCATGAGGACGCACGGATCTATGCCTTCGAGCCTGTGGAAGGGTCCTTTCATGGGTTGGAACGCAATCTCCGTTTGAATGGACGCGAAGAGCAGATCGAGGCGTACCACATGGGCTTTTACAGCGAGTGCGGCGATCTGAAGTTCTTCGTGCCAGCAGCAAATGAGGCGGCATCGCTGCGCCCTAGCACCGATGCATACTACTTCAAGGAAGGCGATCAGGGACAGGGCGAGTGCAAGGAGCACATGGACGAGGTCGTCTGCCCTGTCGATACGCTCGACGACTTCGTTGAAAAGCATGGCGTCAAGCGCCTCGACTTCATCAAGTGCGACACCGAAGGCGCCGAGAAGATGGTCTTCTCGGGGGGGGCACATGTGTTTATTGAGATGCGTCCCGTCGTCTACACGGAGATGCTCAGAAAACATGCGGCGCGTTTCGACTACCACCCGAACGAGATCATCGAGATGTTCAAGGGCTGGGGCTATGCGTGCTATACATCCGACGGCAAAAGGCTGCTCTCCTTCGAGAAGATGGACGAGTCGACGACAGAGACGAACTTCTTCTTCCTGCACGGGGAGAAGCATCGGGAGCTTTTGGAGAAGTACGGCGGCTGAGAATCGCGGGCACTGTCCCGTCGGCGGCGCTGAAGCAGCGGAGGTGCTTTATGAAGGTCAAGGTATCAGACTATATCGCGGATTTTCTCGTCAAAAAGGGCGTCGAGCATGTCTTCACCGTCGTCGGCGGCGGCGCCATGCATCTCAACGACTCTTTCGGACATCACGCGAGGCTCAAGGTGATCTACTGCCACCATGAGCAGGCGGCGGCGATGGCGGCGGAGGCCTATGCGCGTGTCCATAGGCGCATGGCGGCGCTCTGCGTGACGAGCGGGCCGGGCGCGATCAACGCCCTGAACGGCGTCGCCGGCGCTTATCAGGATTCGATTCCCATGCTCGTGCTCTCGGGTCAGATGAAATCCTCTCTGACGGTGCGTGCGAGCGGTCTGCCGCTTCGCACACTGGGCGGACAGGAATTCGACATCGTGTCAGCGCTTGATAATATGACGAAGTATAGGGAGATGATTGTCGAGCCGCAGAAGATTCCCTTCGCGCTCGAAAAAGCGTATCACTTGGCGCAGAGCGGCCGCCCCGGCCCTTCGTGGCTCGACCTGCCGCTCGACATACAGGGAAGCTTCATCGACGACGATCTGCCGGGCTTCAAGGC
>ERZ773083.1166-NODE-1166-length-18564-cov-4.480199_pt1 | contig 18564 bp, 33 predicted proteins | sample MGYA00511465_ERZ773083 | MGnify/ENA primary metagenome ERZ773083 (study PRJEB29015, sample SAMEA2738001) | human oral metagenome | biome: human oral; feature: human-associated habitat; material: dental | place: China | collected 2060 ... | reverse complement strand
CGATGGGCAGAATTAGACAGTTTTACGCCATGCTCCAGGGCAAAACAAAAACCGCTTGGAACTCCAAACGGTTAGGGCAGAATTAGATAAATAGTAGTCTAAAGGTTTCTCGTCCTTTAGGTGTTATAAGTGTTTGCGTGCCAGACCAACTTGTCTTTTCGTTGACACTTTCTTTAACCTCAAACAGACCATTATTTTTATCCGCAAATGGCATTAGCTTACCTTTTTTATCGCGATAAATGTATTTTTTATCAAGCAAGAAACCAATAAACTTACGCTCTTTGACTTTTAGCTGTTTAGCTGTTTCACGGAAACTGGTCAGTAAGTTTCTATCTACCAGTTCATCGAAATAGTCTGCTTTCGGCTTCATTATGGTGTTTTCAACGGAAAGTACAGCTTTTTCAGCTTCCAAGTGTTTAATGACTGCTTCTTTTTCTTTCAGTTGATTACCAGCCATAAGGAGCAAGTCTGCTAAGGCTTGTTTGTTGTGTGTGATATTATAAGCCACTTGGTCGGTCATATAAGCGCCATGCTTACGAATAGAGGGCAAAACTTCGCTAGTGACCCAATCAGCAAATTTCTCTGCTTCTGGTTTGCGAGATTGAAAAACAAGTTTATAGAAATTCGCTTCGTTGATGAAGTTGGCTTGTTGGACTCCTCCGTTTGTAAGGAGGTCGGTAGTAACTACCCCCTTTGAATTTAGCCTTTTTACTACATCTTTACTGTTTTTTATATCCAAAATCTGACAACAATCTTTTAAGTTGAAATAAATTTCTTTATTAACTTCTGCCGTTCTTACTTCTCCAAATTGTTCATTTTTAAAAATTTGTAGTTCCATTTTTATGCTCCTTTCATATAATTATCAATAATAGTACGATGCTCATCTTTAAGACTATCCAGCCTGTACATGATAAGGTTCAATACAGCGAATTGTGAGCTATGTTGAGCAATAAAATCATATAATTCACACTGACTATCCCAATCTGGCTCTTTTGCTAGCCAATCGTGAATCAAATCCATACTCTCACGGATTTCTTCAACATAGTTCAGTAAATTTTCGTAACTGTCTAAAAGTTCAATTTTTGCCATAATAAAAACTCCTTTGCGGTATGACAAAGAAGCTCTTTTCTGATATAATGATTTCAGAAAGAGTTTCTTTCGTGCGATAACGTATAATCTCAACTTTGGCGAGGGAGGATTATGCGTTATTTATTTTTTTCAAGACCTAAGACTAATTTTATGCCTTTTCTAACCACTTCTGTACGAGTGGTCTTTTTTTGTAAGCAATAATCTTCCAAATGTTTATTCAACTCTGAGTCAATTCTTGCTTTAACTTCGACATTCAACGGTTTTTCGCTTTTTGGTCTTCCGGTTCGTGGACTCATTTCATCACCTACTTTCTGTGCCACAACAATATATTACAACTTGTGCCACAAAAAGTCAAGAGGTTTTTTGAAAAAAATTAAAAATAAGAAAAACCACATCAAAGTTGATACGGTTTAAGCGTGTTTCTTCGATAAAATTTCACGTTGTCTAATAGCTTCACGGGTTTTAGCTAATGGATCATCATAATATCTTTCACGTTCTCTATCTCGATACAAGAATGGGTATTTATCGACATACGATTTCAAGGCTCTCTTTTGCTCTGTAAGCCTCGTTTTGTATTTACTGGTCAATTCATCATTGTGCATCGTTTCAGCAACGTGTAGACGCTCTTTAGAGGTTCTGATAGCTCTTTCCATAGCCCTCTGTTTACTCTGAACATTAGCATTCTCGATAGCTTGTTCTTCGGTCAGATTTTTTAAGTCATCGTCAATGTCTGGCATATAGTTGACACCGGGAATGAATGGGGTCATGGTGTGCCCACAGTTTATGCCTTGACATCCTCCGGGCTTCCCATAGCCATAATCATCGAGGGCAAATATCTTAACACCTTCCTCGGTTCTAGCTTGACCAGTGGTAACTATCTGGTGCTGTAACGGTGCGCACATTTCTCGAGCTGCAGGCTTAATGGAATAATAGAACGTATCAATCCCCAACTCTTGAGCTGGTCTCATTCGCATTTCGTTGAATGTACGTCTAGCAGTAGTCTTGATGACTGTCCTAGCGTAAGCGTCAGCTCTCTGTCTTCGTCCAGCTCTGTCAGTATAGCCATAGAACCCTCGCTCTTGAAATTTTATTATCGTCTCGTCAAGAGCTTTTTGAGGGGTTGCCATGCCAGTTATTACCTTTGCTACTGTCGTCTCTACGATGTCCTTATAAGTCGCTTGCACGCTCTTTGGAAGCGTTGTATTGATAAGGTTATGGACATCGTTAACCGCTTGATTAGAGTAGCTGATAAGGTCCTTCATAACGTTATAATCGTAAGAGTTAGAGTTTAACTGCTCATGAGTATCTTTGTAAACTTTATAACCCTCATTCTCAATAATGTATCGGATCTGTTTTTCAGCGATACCAGAATATTCAGCAATGAGTTTGATATTGTGGTCGTTCAACATACCGACATCAGCCATTTTTTCTAATTGCCAAAGATAAGGCTGCTGGTCAAGGTAATAAGTCCCTCGGTCATGCAGTCTCTCCACAACGTTATCAAACAGGTCATTACACAGTTGACGATAGATGTCTGAAACATTATCAGCCATCAACATTAGTTGCTGGTCGTTTAGTTTGATACGCTTCTTTTTAGCCATAGCCTATCACTCCCCGTAAATATCAACCTCGTCATCAGTCCTGAAACTATCAGCGCTTGCCATAGTTTCATCGTTGATAGATTGATAAATCTCTCTAGCTTGTTCCTCTGTTACATTAAGAGTTTTCTCAATGGCCATCACTTTCGGAGCAAGTCCAGACGCTACCATCTTAGACCAGTAATCAAACTCAGCGTTTCGGTCAGTGAATACCCCGTCATCTAAATCCACGCTGATTTCATCCATCGTTGGAATGTCGCCAATGTAGAGATTGTAGATTTTAGCAATTTCAAGAATTGAAATAACTAACTCTTTCAACGATTGCTCAACTAGAGTAGCGATAGAGTTCCGCATTTGATACGTGTCTGATTGCTCTGAGACGACCTCAGTGGCAGTCTTCATAGATTTACCGTCGAAGCTGAATATTCCAGCTGACACGCCTAGTTGCATTTCAAATAGACTCAATCCCTTGTTAATGGCTTTGATGTAATCATCTGAGCGAATATCAGTGGTAAGGTCGGTAATACCAATGCCTTTGTCCATGTCGCCAGTGTCAAACTGTTCGTAAACATTACGCCCTGTCTCAAACTCACGCCTGACTACTACCTTCTCACCGCTTGCGTCGACTTGCGTGTCAATCATTTGAGTAGGTACTGCAACCCTACGCTGACCCATTTTGACTTCCCACATAAATTCATCGTAGGTCGTATTGATAAAGTCCATGGTAGTTTTAGCGTTGTCAAAGATGGACAAGCCTAAAGGGCTGTTGATGTCCTTGTTATTCATTCCTGGAGGCTTCAAGTACGTAAACAATGGTCTTGTAAGTCCGTTGAGTGTCACAGTCTCTTCTAAATCCTTGTACAGTACATTAAGCGGCACGCGCTGACCAATACGGGTTTTAGATTCTGACTCATATAGCTCATTGCTGATTGTGTAGCTGTCCTTAGTCCACTCATGAAATTCAATCAGACTGTAGTATTTTACTTTCTGCCCTTCCGTTTTAAGCGTTTTAGTCACAATTGCAGCGCTTGATACATCTTGCGTATTCGATTGCAACGGCAAGAAGACTGGTGCTTGCACAAATGACACTCTGACACGGTCATCGTCAACGTATGGGCGCATAGCCAGACCACCAAGGGCCAAACAAGACTCTAAATAGCGCTCAAAGTTCTTGTTGAATCTGTCGGTTTTAAGTGTCTCATTGATGAATGTGTCAGCCGTTTCGTTATCGACTTGAATCTTAGCTTGCTCATTGAATACAAGACTGGCAACCTTTTTCGATGCTGTACGCCCAATAGGCAAGTGGTTGAAATCACGTTTTAAATGTGTTCCATTGCTATCTCGATAGCTTACACGGTCAAAACTGCCTGCAAAATAGCGCAGATTGTCCATGATACGACTATATTCCTCTGGTGAGATAGCAATTTTGGGGTGGTCTGTGATACTGTTTAGACTTTGATTAGTTATCACGTAATTACTCCTTTTGAAGATGTTCTTAATGGTCTGTACTATTCCCATTATTAGCTCCTTTAAGCTTTCAAATCTAACGCCCTGGCGTTATCTAAAACAAAGTATTTCATGGAGTCGCAACAGTGGTCATCTTCCTTGATAACCTTAGGGTCGTCTGTGTGTATCGTCTTCTCATCGTAGCGATACATCTTGTGTTCCTCGTAGAATATTTTGTTAGCTGGAATGTCCAAGTAATAGAACCGTCCCTCTGCTAACAGACTGATAACCATATCAATCATGGTCTGGTTCTTCTTCTTAGCCACTGGGTGCCAGCGTTCCCTATAATCTTTGAAATACTGATTACGAATGGCACCTTCAGCACTATCGATTGTCATTTTAAGTTTAGGCACTCGGTACTGTTTAAGTACCTTGTCAATGAAATTACTGATCATAACAGTTAATTCGCTAGGCGCCTTCTTAATCACTTGACCAGCGGGACTGTAATAGAATGTGTCTAACAGAATTACATTGCCCTTTGCAGTCAATCCATAAGCGCCGCATGCCGTAGCTGATTGTTGGTGCCCCGTATCCATTGCGAATGATATCCCAATAAGTCTATCGTCCGTTGGCAAGCTATCGATAGCGTGGAATGTGCTCATGTTGTAAACTTGATTACCAAGCCCAACCGCTTCACCAAGGTATAGATAGCGGTAATAATCATAGTCATTCTGTTTGATGCGTTCGATATCCTCCAGCATTTGTTCTGTTACAAAACCCAGCTTATCATCAAGATAGGTGCTTGAGTGTGCCAGATAATTCTCGTTAGTCTTAATTTCCTCAAACCATTCATTTATCCAACTATACGGGTTTCTAGGTGGGTTATAAGACCAAAAGAACTGCACAAAGGGGGCTTTCTCATGTTTTTGACGCATGAAAGTGACATTTGACTGGTCAAAGTCTTCAGCGCTGTCAAACTCAGCCGCTTCTTCATACCAGACGGCGATGATATTCCCGATGTCATTTGATTTCAGTTTCTGGAAATCGTCTTGACCGTAGAAATAGAAGGTAGAACCAGTCCGCTTGTGAACTATCTTAAACGGGCTTACAGTAGCCTTAAACTGACTGTCCAGACCAAATAGACTAATGGCCCATTGAACCTTGTTAAACACGCTATCACGTATTGTGTTAGCTACCTTCCGAATGACTACCACGTTAGCTTTTTCGCCTACCATGATGTACTTAATCATCATATAGACAAGCTTCAGCACGATTACCGATGATTTAAATGAGTTCCGTCCACCTTTTAAGACGTTGTAAGGCTTTTGAGACTGCCAAACCGATTTAAAATGCGGGTTGACGTTTTTTTGAATGTCAATCGTTGCCATCTGGGATATCCTCCCATGCGTTGACAATGTTGAGGTTCATTGTGCCTTCAACACCGCTGTCAAGCTGTTCCTTGAGTTTCTTAATTTCAAGTTCCAATTTCTCGGATTGTTTTGCAGTTGGATAGCGTCTCATGAGCTCACTGCCAGCTTTAATTACTTCAGCAATGGACGGAGGTTTCTTTGTCTTGACGAATTGACCAGTCATAGAATTAAGCTCAACGACTTCCTCTGTCAGCTCTTGTCTCAATATTGAAGTGAAAACTTGCATAACTTCGTCTTGCTTTGCTATTTTCTCCTTCTCAAGCTCTTCCAGTCGTTCTTCAATATAAGCCTTGATTCTGTCATTTTCTAACAATTTATGAGCTCTAGTTTTAGCGTAATTTTCAGAATATCCAGCTTTAAGAGCCGCATTGTAAGCTATGCCAGAAATCAAGTATTCATCCGCAAATAATTTCTGTCGTTGATTTAGCCCAATATGTCCACCTCCTTCACTGCTAAATTTTTGTGCATAAAAAAGACAACCCACAAAATGAGTTGTCTCCGTTTTTCTTCGATAATATAATAATACCACTTTAAACAATTGCAAGGCACCGTGTTTCAGCCGTCAAAATACCGAAAATTCAGCGTTCTACGACTAATTGACCATTTCTGTACAATTCTGCAAATGCTAGGATAGCATTATTTAGTAATTCTTGAAACGCCGTCCTCTCAAACCCGATTGACTGTGCTATTTGCCAGTTCGGTTTCGGTGGATATGCCAGATATTTCTCTATCAGTATTCTGCGATAGTCTGGACGGTATAGCCCGCTAACTGCTTGCTCTATAGCTTCTAGCTCGTTCAGTGCATCGACACGCCTAACTGCGATATTCTCCACCGGTCTACTTACGCCACTGCCACCCCGTGGCATAAATGTGAATTCCTGTGTAATCTTTTGTTCAGCGCTATCGTGTGCAATCTCTCGCCATCGTGGGTATTCTCGAAGTTTGCGCTTGCAACGTTTGATTGTTGCTTTTTCATCAATTTCCGGCAATAGCATATTAAGGCCCTCTCTGGTATAATAGTAGTGTTGATTTCCAAAGAGTGCCGGCCAATGTGTCGGTCTTTTTTTGTACCTTATTTGCTGATTTTGAAAGCTACGGAATAATCGGATTTGAAATCCGTAAATTAGACGGGCGAGGGAGTCGAACCCTCAGCTAGCTACAAGCCCATAGCTAGTGCTGTATACAGTGCACGCTTAACACTGGGCTTATTACGACCTAACTCGCCTTGCGTCCGATATTCAAGAGTGATACGGTCAATTTCACTATCTAAACTCTCTGGCCACTCGTAGTGGTTGAATACATGTCTAGCAATATCACCTAATAGTTCCCTAGATAGCAATCCTTCTAACTGAATCACCTTACGAGGTGTTAGATTAACATGTTCTACATAGAGTACACTGATAGCACTGTAGATGGTCTTAGCTTCCTTCTTTGTGCAACCCTTAATTTCCATGATATGTGCCACGATACTGTTTGGATAAGTAGCTCTTAACGCTTCTACTTCCTTGCGATAACGTTGAAATAGTTCCTCGGTCAGTCCAGCATTCGTCTTATCGACTTCTTGCCGACCTGTGCCAGGCTTACCAGAATAGTGCTCTGACAGATAAGCGTGCAGGTCGTCGAGTAGATTGTCTGAGATGAACTCTCGCATATCGTTTAAAGTTGCGGGCGACAGTCTCGAACGCTCTTTAACCACATTGTCGAATCTCTGGGAATATTTCCTAGCTTGATGACGGTCGCACTGTTTAACCTCTTGGATGTGCTTGGTGAGTGTTCTATTATGCTCCGCTTTCAGCCTGTTAAATTCGTCCACTAGCCGTTGAAACAGCTCTTTGGATAGTCCTGCGTTGGGGTAATTACTAGGCATTAGTCTACCTCCAACAAGTCTGGATTCTCCCATATATTGCCAATGATGTGTGTTGAATCAGCAACATTACATAATCGTTCAAAGTTATTGTAGCCAATGAGATTAATGACATATACTCCTAAGTCTTGTCTAAGGCTAACAACTCCTTTAAACAGGCCACCTCTTGACGTAACGATGTCCCCTCTGAAGATATCCTTGCCATCGTTGTCGGTGAAGCCAGTTGACTGCATCAAGTCAATGTCTCTGAAATTGTAGCAACTTAATTGTTCAAAAAAGGGTGTTTTAACGTAAATTTGACTTTTTTCGATGTCAATAGATACAATATCACCATCGTCATACATTACTTTTGTGGCTTTATTCCACGCTCTATATCTTGGTATCATTGCCCTCTCCCTTTTAAATAACTGGGAATATCATCCCCTACTTGTACGCTGTCGTATTGTTCCTTGTTCACTAGAAACTTGCCATACGCCCCACAGTCTATCGTATAGAGTTTCCCGACCGTTGATTTCCCAGTAACCTTGCCGTGTAGTTCCACCGCATTATCTGCTTTGTGGATAAGTACCATCTCGATAGGTCTATTAATCACTCGTAGGACCGTAGTCACGTTAATCGCCAGCGATAGCACTAGCAGAATCGTCGCTACTGCTAGCTGATTTTCTCGTTTCCGTTTCACAAATACCTCGCTATTTCTCTGATTACATTCACAGTAACACTATTTCCCGCTTGCTTATATAGCTGACTGTTAGAATTGACCTCTTGCGCCTTGTCAAACGCCCGATCTGGAAAACCTTGCAATCTCCAACACTCACGAGGCGTTAGTTTGCGTACCTTGCCGTCAATAAAGATTTTGGGTTCTCTTTGTCCACCTTGCATCGTATTTAAACAAGGTGCTAATCCAGCTGGACTATAAACCCTCCCACATTGAGGGTTTCCACCGAAACTTTCAGTTTTTTTGATATTTCCTAGTTGGATAATTGATTTATCTGATCCTGCTCTAATGATAGGAAATACTTCTCTCCCGCTTGTTCCTCTAAGATGTCCGATAATATAGACCCGTTCTCTATTTTGCGGGACTCCGAAATCTTTGCTGTTAAGCACTTGCCATTCGACATCGTACCCCAATTCATCCAACGATCCGATGATTGTCTCAAAGGTATACCCTTTATCGTGGCTAATAACCCCCTTGACGTTTTCAAGGAAAATATACTTAGGTTTGAGAATGGAAGCAAATCTTGCGATTTCAAAGAAGAGAGTTCCGTTTGTATCTTCAAATCCTCTTCTTGCCCCAGCAACGCTGAAAGGCTGACACGGAAATCCTGCGCAGATAACATCGACTTGTCCGATTGCTTTGATTTCTTTTTTTGTGACCCCTGTCGCATCATGTAGTTCTATTTCTCCTTCAGTGTTATGGATTGCTTTGTAGCTCGCTCTAGCAAATTTGTCGATTTCACAGAATGCTACACACTCATGTCCGGCGCTTTCCATCCCAAAACGGAAACCACCTATACCTGCGAATAAGTCAATGAATTTCAAAGGTCTTCCTCCTTGACAAACGTCCCATTTATCATTTTTCCTTTCCTGTTCTTGATTTCTTCATACGCCAAACCAAGGCATTCGGTCACATCAAGGTCTAGCTGGTGAGCCAATACGATGATTGTTACCAGTGTGTCACCGATGGCGTCCTTAAGCGCCGCTTGCGGTTCCGTGAATTTGGTCGGTTTCAAGAGTACATCCCGAATCTCACCAACCTCCTCAGTAACACGCATCCACTGTATCTTCGGGTCTGCTTGCTTTAAGTTGCGTTCATCAGCCCACTCGTTGACCTTTGAGACTAGCTCTGAGAACGTGTTATCGGTGTCGTAATCTAGCAAGTAAGAAATTGACACCCCAAAGCAGCCAGCTAATTTCTCGAGTTTATCTGCACTACTAAAACCGTATTTCTCCCAGTGAATAACCGCCCCTTTGGTAACTCCAACCATATCAGCTAACTCTTGTTGAGTCATCCCCTTTGATTCCCTTAACTGTTTAAGTCTGTTCATTTTCGACCTCCTCGAAATAGTTGATCGTAGATGTAAGTGACCACTAAGACGATAATTTGAACTACTATCATAACGCTTATCACTCGTTGGTCTTTTACTGCCAGTCCCATCGCGAAATCAAGGAGTAGTGCGCACGTTGTAAACTCAACTGCATCCATCTATTCCACCTCCTCAATTTCAATTCCCTCGCAGTCGAATACCCAGCCGAAACCGTTCGCTTCTAGCTCTTTGCGGGTGTGTTTGATTCTATAGCCTTTATTTTCGTATTTTGATGCAAAAAACCATTCTCGATTGCCTAAATTTTGATTAAGATGGGTGGCGTATCCATTAACCCCTTTAAGTTGAACCGTATACCTAACTTCTTTCTCAACCTCGTAGCCAAACTGGCGCATGTTGACGAGGGTTTGGAATGCGTCATTGTTGTTACAAATCCATTCCTTAAAGTCGGTACTGGTTTGCTGTTCCCAACTTGTTAGGTAAACCCAAAGATTGTAATCAAAATCCTCTTTATTCTCCTCATACCAATCCGCAACATACTGTTTCACCACTGGTTTAGGGAAGAACGAGTCATATAAGTCCTCAGCATGGGCTATTGAAAGGCGTCCAGCTGTTGCTAATTTCTGTACTGCTTCTTGTTTATCCATTATTCTATTACCCCTTGTAAATTATCAACGCAGACGTTCGAACTATAGTCCTGTCCCCGACGTCTACTGCTACCACTTGGTATTTAATATCAATTAATTCCTCAACATATCCCGATGACAAGTACATGTTGATAGCCATATCAATACTGCATTTATCCCCGGTTTCTGTGTACACCTCTCGTGTTTTAATTGCCATTCACTTCCACCATTTCAACCTTATATTTCCGTGCATTGCGATATTTCACACCTAATATGTGCATTTCGTTAATCGCGTCATCTTTATTCGTGAAGACTTGCTCACTGTCTTCCATGTTGTCGTAATAGACGATAACTTTGTATTTCATTTTTTTGCTTCCTCCGCATTCTCTATTTCAAACTCGATATCTTCGAACACTAAACTATCTTGAAAATCTTTGAAGGCTTCGATTGCGTCTGCATATTCAGGGCTATATATAGAAACTTTTTCTAGAAAATCGTCGATATTCGTGGTTCGAACACCAAATTCTGTGCGTTCATGAATGATTTCCGTTTCAAGACAACCATAGCATGCAGTGTAACTGATCTTATTAGGTGTTTTTTTATAATTTTTAATTTTCATCTTCTACTTCCTCCTCGTAATAATCAATCTTTGCAAAATTCTTAGGACTAATAGTTATTATCCTTTCTTCTGGCTCAATCTGCTGTAACTGAAGACATTGTATATTACCTACCTCGAGCCATCCCAGCATGTCTAGGATATCTTTACAGTCTTCTTCCACCTTGATAGTTTCATCCATGTATGGATTTTGTAATCTAATTTCTGTCATGTTTCTACTTTCTTTGTCGTTTGCTGTTTATTCGAGTTCCTTGATTTCAAATTCAATGCGTGGGTTAGGACTGTACTTCTTGCGAGCTCTTAAATCGCAAACAATACTATCATCCGTCCACACGATACCCTTCTTATCAACTTTGTTGTAACCAGCCTTTGAGATACTGTCAAAGAGTGCTTTGACCAAATTGTCAATATCGGGCTTTCTGAAATGCCAAAGCGTTTCGGACATGAACCGTTTGAATGTATCCCACGTTTTAGCTCTAGCCTTTGGCGTGGGCTTTTTTGAAAGGTTCAACGGAGCTTTCATGTAAAACACGACATCAACCGATATAGGACCTTCATAGAACTCTCCGCTATATTCCTGCTCGATAAGTTGTGAACATTGACGACGCCAAGCCTTCATTTTCGGGTCTTCGTAAGTTCCGAATTTGCTGAATCGTGGCCTTGTTTGCGGTTTAGGCTCGATGTTTAGGGTTAATTTCATCCTAACTAAGCTCCCCTCTCAATCCGCAGAGATCAAAAAGATTTTGTTTGTTAGCCTCGATATACTCAAAAAATATTTGTAACCCAGCTAGTTTTCTTTTCTCTTTCTTCACTCCTAAACTTGTATGATATTCTATATCCTTCTCAGGTTTCGCCTTAATGTCTAGCCAGTAAAGAGGCTCAAAAACGTCCCCATTTTCATCTAAAGATGGTTCTGCGTCCTGGTTCCTAAAAACCATCTTTAGATCATAGCCAATCATATTCTTAATTTTGATTTCTTTATTTTCAATCTCGATTACGATTGATGTTTTTGGGACGTTGATTTTAGTTATCATGTTGTTTCTCCTGTAATTTTTTATATTTCTTTAGGCACTTCTTGCAGAAATGCTTATCAGTTCCTTTGTATTCTATTTCCTCAGCCCAAAGAGGATCTTGCCAATACTTCTTGCAATGAGACCACCCTGTTACATTATTAAAAAGGTGAGGTTTTGCATTACCATGTATATATCCTGTATTATTGCGCTCTTCTGAGGCTAAAGGTAATTCCCATCTATATCCAACCATACTTAGAACCTATTAGAAAGGCAGATCATCATCTGAGATGTCCATAGGGTTTGAACGACCAAATGGAGAGTTGTAGCCTCCTGATGAGCTATTTCCATTTTGGAAAGTGTTGCCTTGGTTCTGCTGATTGCCTTCACGCGCTGCACGGCTTTCTAGCATTTGGAAGTTCTCAGCGACAACCTCAGTAACGTACACACGTTGACCTTGCTGATTCTCGTAGCTACGTGTCTGGATGCGTCCAGTAATTCCAATCAACGCCCCTTTTTTAGCCCAGTTAGCCAAATGCTCAGCTTGCTGACGCCAGATAACGCAATTGATAAAATCCGCTTCACGTTCGCCATTAGCATCTTTGAAGTTACGGTTAACAGCAAGGCTGAATGTAGCTACTGCGATGTTACTGGTCGTGTATTTAAGTTCTGGGTCACGGGTTAGGCGACCAACTAGCACACAATTATTGATCATTGATTTTCTCCTAAAATTTCATAATTTACAAAGTTGTCATCCAGCAACTTAGCGAATTGATGCCATTGATTCTCGCCACCGTGGAATGTAAGAGCAAGATTGACCTTGTAAGGTTCAGCGGGCTTGTTAGGCACTTCCTGGACTGGTTTAGCGTCTTCGATAACCTCACCAGTTTCAGCATTTACTGCCTTGATTTCCTCGTCAGCTGACTGTTGGGCCATTGCTTCAATCTCTGCTAGGCGTGCCGCTTCTGCTTTTTGTTTGGCCTCTGCTTGCTGCTTGCGCTCAACGGCTGCATCACGGTCCTTTTTCATTTGTTTCAGGATTTCAACTAGAGGTGTATCATTGTTCAAAGCTCTAGTGTATGGTTCAGCTGGCAACTCATAATCAAGGGCTTGTTCCTCAATCATGGCAAGGTTAGCTTTGTATTCCTCAAGTCGGTCATACTCGGCCAAAACCAAAGCGTCAATCTTTTCCTCAGTCGATTTTTTGAGCTTCATTTTCTTGTCCATGAAATCCCCGACCTTAGAAAAGCTCTCGTACTTGTCCTTGAATGTGTCCTTGTCTAGTCCGGCTAGCTCGCATTTGCTTTCAAAGACTGACCTAACGTGGTCAATTCGCAGCATTTTTTTGTACTCTTTGACTTCATCGCGTTTGGCACGTAGTTTGTCAAGAAGCGCATTCAACGGCTCTAGTGAGGTTTTTAGTTTAGATTCAAACTCAGTGAGTGGGTCTTTGTAGATTTTGCCGATTTCTTTACGCTTGTCATCGAGCTTGTCCCCAAGCCCTTTGAAACGGGTAATTTCTTTTAATACCTCGTCATATTCAAGCTGGTCCAGTTGTTCGTCTGATAGCTCGCTAACTGCCGCTTGGATAGCTGCATCGAATTTGTCAAAATCGAAATTAATCGTTCCCGGTGTATAAACCGGTTCGATTGTTTCAAGAAAATTGTTTGTTACATCCTTCATATCTAGTTTCCTCTCCTTTTATTGATTTCCCCTTGAAGGTCATTGACCACGATTTCAAGCCCCGGAACTAGCAACTCATGGAAATTTTTGAGTTTGTATTTTTGTAGATAGTAGTTCCCAATATATTCGAAATCTTTGCCACTTAACAAAGCCAACTCGTTGAGTTGCTGCATAATAAGGTCATGCTGTTCGTTGCTGATAAAGTTAGGTTGTGGGCTGTTTTGTTGCTGGTGTTGTGCTTGCGGTTGCTGATTTTGATGTGATTGGTTTGGTCTCAAACTCTCCTCTGCCACTTCGAAGTGGTCCACGTCTTCCTCACCAATCGCAAATAGTGCTTGCAAGGCGTACTTCCCAGCGTATGATTGTACGGCCCCTACCCATTGCGGTTCATTCATTTGCTTTAATTCTCCGTTGCGGGTTTTCAAAATCGGTACGGGAGATAATTCTGCGAACGCTACTGCTTGCTCTTTCTCCTCTCGGTTAGATGCCGTTGCAATCGCCTTGATAAAAGTCTTGCCAGAGAATTCGACTAGATCATAGTTGACTACAACGCTCCAATTTGATTTCAAACTTTTAAAAGTGTTGTAAATATCCTCGACGTGCCTTGAAGCGTACTTGGCAGTCCCTTCTTTCTTTTTTTCAAGTTGCATCCGTTGTTGCAACTCTGTGAATGTCATCTCTTCCATGTCATATCCTTTTATATACCCCTAATTCTCAAATTTTGGGGGTTATTTGCCGTTTTACCGTTCCTCTAGTGTAATTGTGCCACTAGATTAGTTAGGACGGTTGCAAGCGATTTTTAGAGCCATTTCCTGCCCTTTGACTTTTTTAGGTGCCAAAGCTCCTTTTTGAGCTTGGCGTTTTCTTGAGCTAGTGACAAAATTCTGTCTTGCTGACTATTGATAATCTCGCCCAGCTCACGACCTAAATTCATGTACTTGTTCCGCCATCGGCTGTCGACTTTATAAGTTTCTTGTTCCATATTTAATGCCTGCCCTCCCACCACTTCTGTCTTGTTACTTCGCAAATATTTCTAGGAGTGCTTTGATATCGTCTCTTGTAACTTCTTTACGTTCTGTGCGTTCGAAGTCCGAGCCGTCAAGTTTAGTTACATTGTATTCGACTTCTACGATAAGCACTTCACAGTCAAACGCTTCAGCGAGCTTGTCGAGATTGTTTTTTGTTTTTCGTAAAACTCAATCGGTAACTGTAATGCTTTCCAAAGACGGTCGTCAAAAACTGCTTCAAACACTATGCTTCCTTTGTCCTTGTAACTTTTAAGAAATCCATCTTTTTCAGCACTGTAAAATACGACTTGTTTTTCTGTTTGTTTCATGATATATTCTCCTTGATGATTATTATTTTCTGCACAGGCCCTTACCTGTGCTTTTTTTGGTGCTCTCAACGTGCACCCATCGCCCCACCGCTTTGTAAATGTGTTTTTAGAAAGATATGTGGGTAAAGTAAAGTTTATATTTTGGGGAAAAATGGGTATAAGTTACACTCCACGGAAGGGCTATGGCTACACGCTGAGAGATTGATGTTATTTGCTATATTTCTGTTTAAGCCGCTCTTGTTTTTCCTCTGGAGTCTCTACGACTTCAAAGAAGTAGTCTTTTTTTAGGGGCTTCTTTTTGCCAAATAGGAATTTTAATAGATGTTTCAAATCAACGTCTCTCCTAATCCGTGTGCCTTGTTGTAACGGTCTCGGCTAGGCTCTGATGCATTGCCTTCGAAAGTCCACGCTGGGACTTCTGTTTCCTCTTGTTTGCTTGACCAAATCCAATTGATAAGTTTTTTCATGTTTTTTACCTCTCTTATTCTTCTAACTATGATTACTGTATTGTTATCTATTAGTTATTATTGCTAGTTAGTGCCGGTAGGCTCTAGATTGTTGTTGGTTAGTGTGCGTAGCACCATATTGTTATATATTAGTTATTGTTTATATATTAGTTATTGTTAGTGTCCGATTTTCTAACCTATGAATTATCATCGTTTGATTTTTTCGTAGTACGAATTTTCTAACTTACGAATTATCATCGTTTGATTAAATGGAAATTCCAATTATCGAACTATGAATTTTCAAGGCTACCTATGGATAACTCTGTGGATAACTTTTCGTCAAGGTATTCTATAAATTCGTCTGTCATGGGTATGTCTGATGCACAGACAACCATTTCAAAACCTTTTTTATAGCCCTTACTTTTTCTGAAAACCACAACATACCGTTTGCGTTTCAATTCTTCAAACGCTGTACGATGTGAGCTCTTCCCGTTGGTTGACCTCTTTTCAAGTTCTGACAGATAAACTCGCCAATCGCTTTTATTTATCAAGATTTCAGCTAGTAAGCCTTTAGCTTGTAAGCTCAAGCTAGTATCTTGTAAGAACTTGTTATTCATTTTCGTGTAGTTTTCTTCCGTATTAGTGAAAGATATACTTCATTCGGTTATGCTCCTTTCTAGCTCGTTGGTACGGCTAGGTGTTAATGCTTTTTAAATCTGTTTCTGGATTTCCATTCGATGAAGGATCTGAAGCCTTCATAGTTGATAAAAACCAGTTTGTGTGTTGGGTTGAATACGTAGTCCCGGAAGTCTTTGTTATTCCTCATTTCTCGAATAAGGTTTTTTGCCATCGTCTTCCCAAGACCTTCCCACCGCTGCATGAGGTGGTCGTAGTCTCCCCACTCAGCCGTCTCGTTAACTCCGACTGGTTTGTAGGTGATTTCCATTGGTAGTCCTTTCTGATATAACGGATTCAAGAGGCGTTTAAAATGATTGAAACTATGTCATTTACGAAGATTACTCAAGGAAGATTTCAACGGTCTATTCATCGAGTTCAGACATTGATGTTTGAATTCCTGCAATTGCCTTCACCCCATCAACATCAATAACGCTTGGTGTAAATGTGATGGTGGCTTTTGGTTTTTTGCTCGCTGACATCTCTAACTTAAAATCAGTGACGCCATAGCCCAACTCCCAGTCGTTGATTTTTATTGAATACCCTGAAGAATTAAGAGATTGACCCTCGCTTGGTTCTCGTTTAGGTTTAATGCTTAGTTTTAATCCTTTCATGTTTGCTCCTTTAATCCTCTTGTTCGATAATTGGCAGGATGCCGTTAGCTTTTAGCAATTCATACAAGAACAAGCGCCCTTTTTGTGTCCAAGTCGTTGTCATATTGACTTGAGTTTGACCGTTCTTATCCTTGTAATCAAATGTCGAACTATCGACATACCCCTTACCAATGTGTTTCTTATACAAAATCCATTGACCGTTGACCTTGTACTGAACACCTAGATCATGCAAGATTGCATTGAATTTCTTGGCACTCATGCCGTAATCTGCCGCAATCTGGGTAACACGCACCGCTCCTTTACTTTCTAGAATGATGTCGAAGTAGCGTGCTTGCTCTTGCGCCAAGGCCAACTCAGCCTCTAGTTTCACCACTTTAGCTCGTTCGTCTTTTAGCTTCTGCAATGTAGCAATAGCAAAATCAGGGTTATCTAGCAGCTCGTCAGTTGCAAACATGCCGTTTTTTCGAATTGTTGGTAGAACTTCTGATGTGACCCAACGTTTAAACTCCTTGGCTTGTGGTAGCTTACTAGATAAGATTAGAGAGTAAAGACCTGATTCATTGATGATAATCATCTCTCTGTCTTGACCTGAGGTACCGAAACGGTACTTCAGCTTATCTTCTTCATCTACGTGTCTATTGACATCTCGACTACCATTTTGGTAGCCCAAAATCCCAGCCACATCCTTACCCACAAAGTAAGGTTCATTGTTAATAGTTACTGCTCGGACATCTTGTCCGTGGAAGTTAAAAATTTCATTCATAGTGTCTCCTTTACATTTTGATATAATAGTTAACAAAAACGAGGTTTTTATTATGTCGATTTCTATTTCCGACTGGATTCAGGTCATTGCTATTGTCGTTTCGCTTGTTACCGGTGCTATAAGTATCAGGCTATCAAGGATAGCCATTGAACAGTCAGCCAAGGCTAACGAACAAAACGCTTTATCTATCGAACTTACCAAGCAAGCTGCCGAAGATATGGCTAGGCCTTACGTCAATGTATACGTGGATATTTTCGCTATCAAGAAACATAGTCGAATGTTTACCTTTAAAAATTTTGGGCAAACCCCTGCTTACATTAAGTCAATTCAAGTTGACAACTATTTAGGGAAATACAACCGCCACCATTTCCAGTCACTTGTCGGCAATATGCTAGCTCCTGGACAAAAGATTACATCAGCTATTGAAGAACACTTCAGAGGTGTCGGTAATGTCACCGTCATTTATGCAGACGTTAACGGCAAAGAATTTGAAGATACATTCAAACTTGATACCCAGATATTTGAAGACTTCGCATATATTTTGGTTGAATCCAATAAATCTGATGAAGTTCCATCAGCTATTCGACAATCGACCATGGCACTGCTACGAGAGTTAAGATGACCATCTTTTGACTTCGTCGACATCCATGTTAGTGTCACACTCGATATTGATCTCCACATCCTCGATACTCAATGAGTTTTTGAGGATTTTATTTTTGACGTCAATTGCTTCTACGACATCCTTGACAGTAATGTCGTAGATTACTTTAGCTTTAGCGTCGTCGCTATTAGTTAGTAGTTCCATTCGTTCACCTCCTTACCCCGCTACTTCGTCTTCACTCAAAAACTTGTTGATAAAATACTGCTGACCCTTGCCTGTGACCTTTGGTGTCTTGTTCACGCTGATATGTCCGTCTGCGTGTTGCACGTTTGTTTCCTTGATTTCAAAGAGTTTCAAGTCCATGCTGCGTTGGGTTGGCATGTTCCAATCTGAGCCCTTGCGCTTAATCAGGTAGCCATTTTCACGCATCCAAGCAAAGAGGCGATTGGCACCGATTTTGTAGCCGTTTTGGCTAATGAGTTTGGCAAGTTCGCCGACCAAGATAGATGTGTGGCTAGCGCTCACAGCGTCTGCAAACAGTACCTTAGGACGGTCTGCCTCAATCTGTGCCTCTAGCAATTTTTTAGCCTCTCGTTCTTCTTTTAGCTTTTGCAATGTAGCAATAGCAAAATCAGGGTTATCTAGCAGCTCATCAGTTGCAAACATCCCATTTTTTCGAATTGTTGGTAGAACTTCTGATGTGACCCAACGTTTAAACTCCTTGG
>ERZ773083.1165-NODE-1165-length-18574-cov-20.325828_pt1 | contig 18574 bp, 14 predicted proteins | sample MGYA00511465_ERZ773083 | MGnify/ENA primary metagenome ERZ773083 (study PRJEB29015, sample SAMEA2738001) | human oral metagenome | biome: human oral; feature: human-associated habitat; material: dental | place: China | collected 2060 ... | reverse complement strand
TTTAAAAACAAAGTTTTACTTATAGTAAATACAGCCAGCAGTTGCGGTTTTACTCTGCAATTTGAGGGATTACAAAAGTTATATGACGAATATAAGAATAAGGATTTTGTGGTTTTAGGATTCCCTTGTAATCAATTTAAAAATCAAGACCCAGGAACTAATGAAGAAATTAAATCTTTTTGTAGTTTGAACTACGGTGTAACTTTTCCTATGTTTGAAAAAATAGAAGTGAACGGAAAAGATACTCACCCATTATATAAGTTTTTAAAGGCAAAGAAATCCGGTATTTTAGGAAATAAAATAAAATGGAATTTTACAAAGTTTCTAGTAGATAAAAACGGAAATGTTGTTTCAAGATTTGCTCCAACAACAAAGCCGAAAGATATTGAACAACATATATTGGAACTTTTAAAATAATTTAAAGGAAGCAAAAATGCATTGTCGAATGGACAATGCATTTTTAAATTTCTATTTATCCACAAAATTCTTTAACTTTTCATAAAGCTCTTCAGTTTTCTCATTAGTTCTCATATTAATATAAACCGGCTTTTCATTTTTTCTACTTATCTTTATGACCTTATCAGTCTTGTTGAAAACATAAAGCCTAACATTTCCTTCTCCTTCTAGAGAGAAATTACCATAAGATTTTTCTTTAGTAGCTCCACCATTAATCCTAATAGCTCTTTTTTTAGGAAATTTATCAAGCAATTCTATATTATCTATATCACCTGACTTTATATTTTCTTTATAAAGTATTGTTGAAATTTTTACAGTATCTGAAATTTCAACTTTCCAGTCTTCTTCAAAAATTAGCGTCAATGAAAATATAATTGTAATCGCTACGATTACATTTGTAAATGCAAATAAAATTTTTCCTTTTTTATTTCCACGATTAATAACTGTATTACCTGTATTCATAGGATCAGGTACTAAAATTCTTGAATCATTCGGATTTTTATATCCAAAAATATCATAGTATTCATCTTGATCTTCAACAAATTTATCATCTTCAATATTACTGCTTATTTCCATATCAATTTTATTAACAGTAGATATAATATAAAAGATAAAAAATGTAATCAGTATTATACTTGCTACAAAAGGAAGAAAAGAGTATTTATCCATTTTTTGTAAATATATTAAAACTAAAAATAAAACAGAATATACATTTACTAAAGTAAAAATTTTATTTTGAAGTTTTATAATTTTAATTTTATTTATATATAAATTCTTTTCTTTATTATCGCTTATTACTGATATTTTAGACCTTCTCCAGAAAAGTCCCATAAATATCATTGCTATTAAAGTTGTTGACAAGCAAATAAACAAAATTAACTCCATATCAGAAAAAGTTCCAAAAATAGAAAATCCTCCAATAAAAACCACCAAAGGAATTAACCAAAGGAAAATTGGAAGTTTCTGTTTATCTATTTCTTTTGAAACTGTAAAATCCACATATTTTCTCGTAAAACTTGCAAAGTTCTTTTCCTTTTTTAGCTTTCTCATTTGTTTTATATATTTATTTGACAAAAATCCTAGAGAAATTAAATAAGCAAATATAATTCCGATAAAAAATAGAATTTCTATATCAGTTTTAGTAAGTAGTGGTAAAAATGAAATTATAAAAAACACTAAATGAAGCAATTTAAAACTCTTTAAACCTTTTTTACTAATTTCTTGCACTTCCTTACTATCTACCTCATTTATAGGAATTGTAGTAAGTAAAATTTTCCCATTATTATAAGAAAACCCCTTCTTTTGTGAAAAATAACTTATCACAAAAATCATCCACAGACATCCATTCAAAATCAAATCGTAAATCATACTAAAAACTCCTTTCTATTAGTTCAAGCAAGAACTCTTTTCCAAGTTTTCTCATCTTAACCTCATTAATTAAGTTTTGTAAATTTTCTTTTATGTTATCAATATTTTCTTCCGTACATCTAACATATACAATCGACCCTACACGTCTGTCAATTTCTATTACATTTTCACTTTTTAAAATTCCATAAGCCTTATTCACAGTCATAGGATTTATTCCAAAATCTTTTGCAAGCTGTCTAACAGATGGTAATTCATCTCCGTTTTTTAAATTTCCCTCTGCAATTTCTTTAATAATTCCATTGCAAATCTGAGTGTAAATAGGAACTTCCGACAAAGTATCAATAAAAAACATTTCTCTCATCTCCTTGTATTATATATTATAATACAGATAATACAAAAAGTCAACAAAAAAAGTTTAGCTTATAAGAAATTTTTAATCTTAATTGCTAAACTATTTTAAATATTTTTATACCATTTCAACTTTTTTCTTTGACTTCCAAAGATACAATGCCACGCAACAAGCAGTCATCAAAACACAAGATAAAATTGTTCCTTCTAATCCAAAAATCGGATTATAAGCGAAACTTCCTTTTACTGAACTCGCAATTCTAAATATTGAATATGGAACGTTATTTCCGCTATTTGGTAATCCTAATAATATACTTTGAGTAAAATTCCACATTGCATGCAATCCTATTACCATCCACAAACTGTCGAAATAATATACAAGCATTGATGCTAAAACCCCAAAAATTAATATACAATAAAATGGCAGTATAGACATTCCATTATTGAACAAATGTAAAGCCGCAAAGAATAGTGAATTAAATATAATTGCAAAAGCTGGACTGTTAGTAGATTTTAATAATCTCTGATACATAAATCCTCTACATAATAACTCTTCTGCAGAAGATTGAACAAAAACTGCGAAAAACAAACCAAATGCGCGAAATATTTCAAATTGACTAAATCGTAAAGTAAAATCTCCATTTATCATGGCAATTAATGCACAGAGTCCATTTAACACAAATCCTATAAATAATCCCCAAAATAGATATGATATATTATTTCCTTTAGTCTTTGTTGTTATTTTATCAATTATATAATGATTACTTTTAAAAACGAACAATACAAAAAGAACTCCAATCCATATATCAATGAATAAAATATACATAATAAATGTATAAATATATACATCACCTCTAATTAATCCAGATGCAAATAATCCCTTAACTAACCTAGATATAAATAATCCTCCTATTGTTTCACTTATGAATAGAATTGCATAGCTTATTATACAAATCCACAAGACATTATCATACCATTTTTTATTTTTAATATTTTCCATAATTAACTCCTACATAAAATTATTCTATCAGTTGAAAAGCATAACATATTCCTGAAAAAATATTGGCAACTGCATGTATAAACCAACTTGGTAATATTGAACCATTGGCTTTTTTCTCGTTTATGTATCCCATTATCCAGCTGATAATTCCTGTAAACAAAATTATTAACATACTTTTTAAAATTCCAACAGCAGAGAAAAAAATAATTCCATGAATACAGCCAAATAATAAAGATTGAATACCATTGCTTACTATAAATCCAAATTTATTTCCAATTCTTTTTAAAAGAAACCCTCTAAACAGTATTTCTTCGGGAAGAGAAGTATTAAAAATCGCATAAATCAATATTGAAGGCAAAGCCTTTATTCCTAATCCTGTAAATTCCGAAGACGCTACATTCACATTTTTAAGTGAATATAAGATAAAAACAGAGATTATCAAAAATAAAACTAACACCGAAAAAATCCAAGCAAATAGTTTATTTTCTTTTATGTTATTTACTTTTTTCAATCCAATCCATTCAAAAAAATTCATCTTTTTTCTTGAAGTGATTAACCACCATAAAAATGGTATTAATGAAAATATTATAATTTGAATAATACTATTAGTCAATTTTTTCATTAGTAAATCCATAATTACATCTCCCTTCTATTTATCCTTATACTATATATAATACAATTAAAGTAAAAAGTCAATATTATAAATATTAGTAATTTTGACTATATATAATTGTATATAAAAAGAAATTTACTCAATCAGACCAAAAAGCATAATTCATTAATGAAAGAGCTTTAGGAAATCTCATACTTTTGCTTTAGCAAAAGTAAATGTATTGAAAATACATCAAAAATTTTTTAGGATTTCTTTCAGAAATACTATTGCTTGTAAACAAGCAATAGTTGAGATCTTTCGGCTACGCTCAAGATGACGGATAAGGAAGTACCTTTGTTAGATAGCTTACCGTTACCAGTAAATCAGCTTACGATTTATTTTTAAAAATTATAATAAACAAAATAATTTAAGTCAAAATGCTTGCAAATAAAAGTAAGTCTGACTCAAAGATTGTCCAAATCTTGATTTGGATACAATCGACTGTGGAAATCTCATAATTATACTTGTTTACAAGTACAATTAAACAAAAAAAGTTTAGTAACTAAAACTGAAAAAATCAGTCTTAATTACTAAACTAAATTTAAGCTATCAAATAAATATTTATAATTTTGAATATTTAATCTTAAGCCTATAAAAAATTAAACATCAATTTCATTTTTTACTTTCCTTTTTCTCAAGAATAGTAGTATTATTCCTCCTGATATAGATGAAATTCCTGCATAAATTAAAATATTTATTCCTATTCCTGTTTTAGGCAATTTTGGTTTTTCAGGAGGCATTGGAGGTGGTGTTGTAGGAATTAAAGTATTAGTCACCTTTACTCCATCTTTCATATTTCCGGAATAAATTACCTTAAACCACTTGCCGTCAAATTTAATTGAATTATTGCTTTCTCCAACTTCCTTTATCGTATATTCGTAAGGTTTTGAATTTAAAATTGATTCATACGCTTTTAAATCTTTAAATTCTCCTGTCCAGTTGTTCGCTTTATTTAATTCAAGTTTTTGTCCTGTTGCCTTTCCGTCTCTATATAATTCAACTTCTATTTTATCTACAGGTGCTGTGATTTTGCTTCCATCTGTTCCTAACCACTCTTTTGTTATTTTGACATTTCTTGTCGGTGGTATCATCGGTGTCCATTTCGGTGTTTCTTTGTTTTCTACCTTTATTCCGTCTTTCATATTTCCGGAATAAATTACCTTAAACCACTTGCCGTCAAATTTAATTGAATTATTGCTTTCTCCAACTTCCTTTATCGTATATTCGTAAGGTTTTGAATTTAAAATTGATTCATACGCTTTTAAATCTTTAAATTCTCCTGTCCAGTTGTTCGCTTTATTTAATTCAAGTTTTTGTCCTGTTGCCTTTCCGTCTCTATATAATTCAACTTCTATTTTATCTACAGGTGCTGTGATTTTGCTTCCATCTGTTCCTAACCACTCTTTTGTTATTTTGACATTTCTTGTTGGTGGTATCATTGGTGTCCATTTCGGTGTTTCTTTGTTTGTAATTACAAAACCTTTTGTTATATCATTTGAATCTTTTTGAACTATTTCAGTTTTATATCCAGGAACTGCTTTTTCTTCAATAGTATAGTTTATAAGAGTTCCATCATCTTTGTATTTATCAAGATTTTCGAAAGTATGTTTCCAATTATTCGTTTTAGATAATTCAACTTGCTCTTTTACTACTCCATCTGCTTTTAGAGTAACTTCAACTTTTTCTAAAGCCTTTCCTTTCCATACTTTTTCTACCGGTATTGAAATTCTTTCTTTCTTGTTCGTAATAGTTTTAAAAGCCACCTTATTTTTTCCAAAATCATCAGATTTTATTTTTATTTCCTTATTATCCAGTTTATAGCCTTTAGGTGCTTGTGTTTCTACTAAAGTATAATCATCTTTTAATAAATCCTTTATTTCTATTTCGCCTTGCTCATTCGTTACATACTCACCTACAACAGCATTATTTCTATCTCTAGTTAATTTAAATTTTGCCCCTTTAAGAGATTCTCCTTTTTCTCCCTCTTTTTTTATCTTTATAGAATAAACATATCCCTCTGCTTTACCTCCTGCTGTGAAGTATCTATAGTCATTATGTGCATCTCTTTCTTGAATTTTTTCTCCTGTAAGTTTTACTTTGTTTTTAAATACTTCTCCGTCAATAGGAGTATATCCGATTTTTACTTTATAATATACTGTAATCCCTTCTGTAGCACTTAAATCTCCAAAATTTAATTTAAAACTCTTTCCATTAGGGTGCCATTCAACTTTTACTTTATCTGTAATATCAACTTCATTTTTAAGTTCATAGTCTCCTTTATCACCTGACCATTGCCAATTGCCTTTAACTACTTTAAGTTTATCCTTTAGATATTCAACTTTTTCTCCATCAAGAGTATCTTCAAGCCATCCCTTCTTTATCTCTTGACCTTTTCTGTTTATAAATACAGCATAAGAAATTACATTTCCATTAGTTGAAGATTTCCATGATGCTTTTTGTAAATAGTCTCCATTCGGTTTTCCTTGTCCATCCCAATCGATAGAACCTCCACTTATATGCTTATTTCCTATTTTAAAATTTAAGTCAATTTTTTTCTTTTCTTTAACCTTCACATGATCAATTCTGGAATAGAAAAATAGACTTCCTTTTACTCCTGAATGAGTTTCAGGATAATTAGTATAAGTTAGAGTAACAGTTTTTTTGTTTGCATCTACTTTTGCTTTAGCAACTATATTCCCTTGAGAATCCTTTACATCAAATTCTGCAGGAGTACTTACAAAAACTAATTCATCAGGTAATTTTATAGTAGTTGTATCATCTTTTTTTACCTTATGATCCGGAAGCTCAAAATCCATATCAACCTTAACTGTCTGCCATTGTACCACAGTCCCTAGCGGCCCTCCACTTTCGCTTTTCACAGTGATTTTTTTTATCACATCGTCGTGAGTCTTTACAGGTATCATTTGAACATTTTTTGCTTCCTTCAACAAATTAAATTCTTTTTCTTTAGAATTTTTTTCATTTGATTTCTGTTTTGTCTCCTTTTCAAGTTTATTAGAATCCTTCTCCTCTTTTGATTTTATACCTTTTTCCCCATTAGGTAAAATTTTATTCTCTTTATTGCCAACATTATTTACACTTATTTTTTCATTTGAAATTTTATCGTTTGTAGTTTGTTCCATTGCTACTGCCGGAACAATACTGGATATTGTAATAAATATTGCTAACAATAAAGTAATAATCTTTTTCTTCATTATTACTCTCCTCTCATAATTTTTGAACAAAAAATAAACTTTATGTAAGATTGTTAATAAATTAAAATAATTTCTAATGTAATAATTGTTAAAAGTATATTTTTTATAATTAATAACTGATTTCATAAAGTTAACTCCGATAGATTATACCATAATTGAAATAAGTTGTCTACTTTTTTGTTTAACATATAAAAATAAGTTAATATAAATTACATACATAAAAATATTACTCTGTCTAATTTTATTGTTTTAATTAAAATTCTTAAAATAAATTTTTTCTAATATCTATTATTTTAAAACAACAACTTTACTATTTTTTTATGCTTTACATCATACACAACTGATTTTAAACAAAAAAAGTTTAGTAACTAAAACTGAAAAAATCAGTATTAATCACTAAACTAAATTTATTTTTTAATTACTTTTATAAACTATAACCGGAGTATTTATCTCAACATTTTCGTAAATTTGTTTTACTTTATCCAGCGGTGTATTTATACAACCATAGCTACCTGATGTTTTGTAGATGTTTCCGCCAAATTTTCCATTTCTCCAAGGTGCGTCGTGAATTCCTACGCCTGTCCAATTTATCGGCATCCAATAGTCGACATGTGCAACATAATTATATCCTAGTGGAGATAATCCTTTTAGATTTCTGTCTTTTTCTCTACTCCAAACTTTCATAACTCCAATCGGTGTCTCAACCTTTTTGCTTACATCTCCTGTAACTATATCTGTTTCTAAAAGAAGTTTTCCTTCTTTATAAAGCCACATATGTTGTCTAGTTAAATCAATTTCAATGTAAGTATTACCTATATCATCCTCTTTGTCATAATATAATCCTTTGTGTATGAATACAGGCTCAATAGATTCAGATTTAAAATTCAATAGCTTTTCAACTAAAAGGTCTTTCGTCTTATTAACATCAATCTGCCAACCATATATTCCATCTTTACCAGGAACTGTAATTTCTCCTTTTCCGGTAGTTTTAAATTTTCTATCCATTCCAAAAGTGTCATATTTGATCGCAAGTCTTCTTACATAATCTCTCGCCTTTTGTTCATCCGGTTTTAGTTCTCCATCAACAAAGGTAAAAATATTTGCCAAAAGTTCACCGTCTAAAACTTCTTTATTTGAACCGATATTAATTTCATATTTTAATTTTGAAATTTTTTCATATTTTGAAAGAGCGTCTTGCAGTGATTTATCATCTTTTTTTAACTTCGGTTGTTCTGAAATTTTACTCATATCAATACTTTCTTTTCTTTCAGACAACGCAATCAAAATAGCCTCTTTTAATTTTTCTTTAGTTGTGTAAGTTCCCATGATTTCACTTTGTATGGCATACTTACCGTCCTTATATACAATCTTAGCATCTTCAGGATGTTTTAAGCCCTTTAAAATTAAAGTATTTTTTAAAAACTCTTCAAACTTATCATTATCATAACTTACATTCACTTCTAATTTAAAATCACGACTTGTGAAAAATGCTAATGGCCAAGCGAATTGATTTTGTAAAATTTTTTTGTCAGCTAAATATTCTTCCTTGTAATTTATCTTTTCAGGTTTAAAAAAATCACTCTTTCCGTCAGAACGATTTAATTTAATGGAAACATCTGTCCAATCTTTGTTAAAAACATCATCTATCATTACATAACTTACATCATTCCCATTTACTTTAGTATTAGGTAGAGCTATAAAGGAAAATATAATGACTCCTAACAAATAAATCGATATAAATAGTGCTCCGAAAAATATGCTTATCTTTTTTATTAATTTTTTTCTTGATGTTTTTTTGTTATCTTCTATCAAAAAATACACCTCCATTTTTGTGAAAATATATTATTATATACCATGAATTTAAGTATTATAATCATTCTATTTAATTATATTAATATATCAAAAGAATATTAAACTAACATTATCATCTAATTTTATCATATTTAATTTTAAAAGTAAAATAATTAAAAAACTTGTATTTCTTTAGTTAAAAGTTTATAATATATTTAGTAAGGAGGAAAATAAATGCTTAATATTTTTTTAATTTCCGACTCTACGGGAGAAACAGCGGAACAACTTGCACGTGCCGCTCTTGCTCAGTTTAACAACATTGAGTATTCTCTTGAAAGATTTTCTCATATAAGAGAATTTTCGGATCTTTCTGAGATACTAAACAAATGTAAAGAAACTGAGAATTCTATTTTATTTTATTCTTTGGTTGACGCTCCACTTTTGGATTATGTTAAAAAGTTTTCAGAATTACATTCTATAACAAATGTAGATTTACTTTCTGCGTCCATTTTAGCTATTCAAAGAGTGAGTAATATTACTCCTGGAAATACACCAGGTGCTCTTAGAAAACTGAACGAAGAATATTTTAAAAGAATTGACTCTATTGAATTTGCAGTTCGTTATGACGATGGAAAAGATCCAAGAGGAGTTTTGATTGCAGATCTTGTAATAATTGGAATTTCTCGTACATCAAAAACGCCTCTGTCAATGTATCTTGCAAATAAAAATATTAGAGTTGCAAATATTCCTCTGGTACCAGAAACACCTGTACCTGAAGAATTATTCCAAGTTTCGCCTAAAAAAATTATAGGCCTAACTAACACACCCGAAAAGTTGGAAAGCATAAGAAAGGAAAGACTGAAATCTTTAGGTCTCCCTGATAATAGTATTTATTCAAATTCAAATAGAATACTTGAAGAACTTGAATATTCTAGCCGAATAATGAAAAAAATAGGCTGTCCTGTAATAGATGTATCAGCAAAAGCTATCGAAGAAACAGCTGACATTATCTTAAAACATCTATTAAAAATTAATAAGTAATTGGAGGAAAAAAATGAGCAAATTTGTTTACAATTTTGATGAAGGCAATAAAGATATGAGAGCTTTATTGGGCGGTAAAGGTGCCAACCTTGCCGAAATGACTAACATTGGACTAAATGTTCCTTTTGGTTTTACTATTACTACAGAAGCTTGTAATAATTTTTACAAAAATGATGAAAAAATTTCTGAAAGTCTAATTGAAGAAATTAAAACTCATATTAAAGACTGTGAAAGCAAGCTACAAAAAAGTTTTTCAAGTACAGAAAATCCTCTATTATTTTCTGTAAGAAGTGGTGCCGTTATATCAATGCCTGGTATGATGGATACTATTCTTAACTTAGGTCTTAACGATAAATCAGTTATCGGTCTTGCAAATTCTACAAACAATGAAAGATTTGCATTTGACAGCTACAGAAGATTTATCCAAATGTTCAGTGACGTTGCTATGGAAATTCCAAAAATTTACTTTGAAAATGAACTTGACAGAATCAAGGAAGAAAAAAATGTAAAAATGGATACTGAATTAACTGCTGAAGATTTAAAAATTTTAGTTGAAAAATTTAAGAAAATTTTTAAACAAGAAACAGGCAAAGAATTTCCACAAGACCCAATCGAACAATTAATCATAGCTATTAAAGCAGTTTTCAAATCTTGGATGAATCCTAGAGCTATCGTTTATAGAAAATTAAACGGTATTGACGATTCACTAGGAACTGCTGTAAATGTTCAAGCAATGGTATTTGGTAATATGGGTAACACAAGTGGTACTGGTGTAGCTTTCTCTCGTAATCCAAGTACTGGAGAAAATAAATTATTTGGAGAATTTTTAATGAATGCACAAGGTGAAGACGTTGTTGCAGGTATTAGAACTCCGGAATCAATTGAAAAGCTAAAAGAAATTATGCCAGAAGTTTATGATGAATTCTTAAGAATTGCAAAAACTTTAGAAAAACATTACAAAGATATGCAAGACTTGGAATTTACAATTGAAAAAGGTAAATTATACTTATTACAAACAAGAAATGGAAAAAGAACTACAGATGCTGCAATCAATGTAGCAGTAGATTTAGTTAATGAAGGATTAATTTCAAAAGAAGAAGCTATTTTAAGAGTTGAACCAAAGAGTTTAGACCAACTTCTTCACCCTATCTTCAATGCTGAAATGATGAAAAATACTCCTGTTTTATCAAGAGGACTAGCTGCTTCTCCGGGAGCTGCAAGTGGTAAAGTTTATTTCCACTCAAAAGATATAGTTGATGCAGTTAAAGCAGGAGAAAAAGTAATCTTAGTTCGTCAAGAAACTTCTCCTGAAGACATCGAAGGAATGGTTGAAGCTGAAGGTATCTTGACTGCAAGAGGCGGTATGACTTCTCATGCAGCCGTAGTTGCAAGAGGTATGGGTAAATGTTGTATCGCAGGAGCAAGTGAAATCAAAGTTGATGAAATCGAAAGAGTAATAAAAACTCAAAACGAAGTTATCAAAGAAGGAGATGTAATTTCTCTTGATGGAACAACAGGAATTATTTACAAAGGTGCAATTGAAAAATTAAATCCACAGTTAACTGGAAACTTTAAAATCTTTATGGATTGGGTAAATGAAATCAAGGTTTTAGGAGTTAGAGCAAATGCAGATAACCCTAGAGATGCAAAACAAGCTGTTGAATTTGGAGCTGAAGGAATTGGACTTTGTAGAACTGAACATATGTTCTTTGACAAAGATAGAATCCCTGTTGTAAGACAAATGATTCTTTCAGAAAATACTGAACAAAGAGTTGAAGCATTAGAAAAAATCAGACCAATGCAAGAAAAAGATTTCTATGATATCTACTCTGTATTAAAAGAAAAATCAGTAACAATCAGATTACTTGATCCACCTCTACATGAATTCTTACCTTATGAAGACGAAGATATTAAAAACTTGGCAAAAGAAATGAATATCGACGAGTCTCATCTAAGAGATGTAATTACAGATTTGGAAGAAGTAAATCCAATGCTTGGACACAGAGGTTGTAGACTAGCAGTTACTTATCCTGAAATATATAGAATGCAAGCAAAAGCTATAATAAATGCTGCAATAAAAGCACAAAAAGATTTGAATATCTCAATTACTCCTGAAATAATGATTCCATTAGTTGGAGAACTTGAAGAATTAAAATATGTAAAAAGAGAAATCGTTGAAGAAATCGAAATGACTCTAAAAGAATTGAACGAAAACATTAAGTACAAAATTGGAACAATGATTGAAATTCCTAGAGCTGCGCTACTTGCTGATGAAATCGCAACAGAAGCTGAATTCTTTAGTTATGGTACAAATGACTTAACACAAATGACATTCGGTTTTTCAAGAGATGATGCTGGAAAATTCTTAAACGAATACGAAAACAAAAAAATATTCGACTTTAATCCTTTTGCAAAATTGGATCAAAAAGGTGTTGGTAAATTAGTAAAAATGTCTTTCAAACTTGGAAGAGAAACAAACCCTCATCTTCATGTAGGAATTTGTGGTGAACACGGTGGCGATCCTGATACAATTGAATTCTTAAATTCTGTAGGAATCGACTATGTATCATGTTCTCCTTTCAGAGTGCCAATCGCAAGACTTGCAGCAGCACAAGCAAAAATTAAACAAAGTAGATAAAATTTAACTAAAAGAAATATAAAACAAAATGGATAGCGAAATGCTATCCATTTTAATTTATATATACAGCAAATATGACCCCTAAGATTTTCCGTCTTCAACATATTTCACATAAAGTGCTAAAATAGCGCAAAAGAGAAATCCAAAAAAACTAAATGAAACTATACATTTATTTTCATAAGTTAAAGCTCTCTCTAAAATTTTAGAACTTAACATAATATCCCCAGCGAAAGAAATTACAATAAGTTTATTTCTAAACTTGAAAATATATAGAATAATTTTTAGTATAAAAACACTAATAAATAGTAGGTAAAAATACATCAAACTTCTGCAATCAATATATTCAAATAAAAACAAATATAAAGGTATGTAAATAACAATAATTAATAATATTCCTAAAAACTTTTTTATAATATTATTTTTACTTTTATCTAACTTCATTTTGTATTCCTCACTCTATCCAATTTGTAGTCTGCTCAAAATTTGTAAAAAATCTTCTTTTTATTTTTTCTTTTTAGTTTTAGGGAAAGGCAATTCATCATACATTGTTTCAAATAAGCCTTTTAGATACATTTTATCTTCCACATCATCAACCAAAAGCATTTCCTTTGCTCCTTCGTAAGGCAATTGAAATTGTACCTCAGAAACATAGTCAATAGCTTTCTTTGTAGCTTTTACTAAAAATCTGTCATCATATATTCCACCTATAACTTTTTCTTTATAATAGATAATATATTCTCCCATCATCGCCCTATATTTTATATCTTCAAGTTCAGATAACTGTTCCAAGATATATTCTAAATATTCTTTACTTGACGCCATAATAACCTCCTAAAACAAAAAAATTAAATGTAGATTTTTTTAAAATCTTCTTGTTTAATTAAAAATTCATCATGTGTTGCAACTAAAACAATTTTATTCTTATCTTTTAAGTTATTTAAAATTTCAAAAATGATTTGCTTTTTATCTTCTTGCAAATAATTAGTAGGTTCATCTACTAAATAAACATCAGCATCTATTCCATTTAAACAATTCAAATAATATAGTTTTTTCTGCCCCATAGATTTTTTTGTTAAATCTTCATCTATAAAAAATTCACTGTCTAAAACCTCACTATTTAAAAAGAAAATATTATTATAGTATTCGTTTTTTCTAGTAAAATCATTTATCAATATTTCGCCACTATATCTTTCTGTGATTCCTAAAATATTTGTAAATAATGTTGTTTTTCCGGAGCCATTTTCTCCTAAAATCAAATAAACATTTCCCTTTTCAAATTTTTCATTTACTTTTGTTATTCCAAAAAGGGAATAGTCTTTAAGTTCCAAACTATCAATACTATCATTATTTTCATCTAATTTTTCTACATTTAAAAACTCATAAAAATTATTTATTATTGTCTTTTTAGACATATATTCTTTATAAAAATCTACATAAAATTCAACAGGTGTCCAAAAATGAGAAACATATAAACTAAGGGCAAAAAATGCTCCAATACTTAATTTTCCCCTGTAAACTTCAATTCCTGAAATAATATTTACAACTAAAATCATAAAATTCAGACAAGAATAAGACAAAATATTATTAAAAAAGCTTTCAAATCTATATTTTTTCCTTGAATAATAATTATACTCCCTTGTTATTGTGTCAATTTTTTTAAATTTGTTATTATTATTCCTAATTAAAAATCTAAATTTATATACATCTGATAAATATTTCTTACATTTTTCAATAGTATTAATCCAACTACCTGTTAAGATTTCAAATTTATGTTCATATTTTTTAGTTAATAAAATAAAAATTGGAATTAATATCATAACTATTAAAGAAATAAGAACAGAATATCTAAACATCATAATCAAAAGTGCAACCAAATATACAAAATTTATAATACACAAAACAGGATTTTCAAATATAAACTTATTTATTAATTCATAGTTCTGCCCTAAATTATGATAAATATTACTGCTTTCTAACTTACTCTTCTTTTCATCAAAACATAAAATATTTTTATACACAGTATTTAATATATTTTTATATGAATTTGTTTCACAAACTCCCAATGATATATCATCAAAATAAAAAATAATTTGAGAAAAAATATAAGAGACAACATTTAAAATAGCAAATAAAATCATATTATTCTTATCTTTTCCGATTATGGAATCAATAAATTTTTGAGATAAAAAAGGAGAAATTATAAACATAGATTTAACTGCAAGTTTAATAAAAGCTCTTTTGTATATTAATTTTTTATCTACAAATTTAATCAGTCTAAACATATAAAACTCCAATTTACACCTTATCTAAATGAATATCATCAATATCAACAATAGTATTTAATTCTTTTTCCAATTCTTTCTTAAATATGTATTTATTAAAAAAATTTAAATATTCAAACCTACAATTTTTTACCATAATTCCCAATTCATTAAATTGTGAAAATGGGCAACCTCCGTAGCAAAGCTCATAAACATTACAAGCTTTATTATTGCAAAGAGTCCCAGTTCCAGATATATCAACTAAATTTGTCAAATTTGAAACAATAAAATTATTATATCCAACTAAAGAATAACATTTATATATATTCATATCTGAATTTATAGTATATGCAGTATTATTCTTATACATACACAATCCACCACTTATATATCCTTTAGGTTTATCAAAATCATATTTAAATATTTTATCTATCAGGCATTTAGAAATGTTTATTTTTTCACGTTCTGTTAAATAATAAATATTTTTTTTGCATACATCTAAAAACTCAAAATATATATATATTAATGCGTTATTACCTAAATAAGATAAGTCATCCAATACGTCACCTATTGATTTGAAATTAAATTTTGTTATATTGAATCTTATATTCAAAGTTATATTTGTATAATCAAGTATTCTTGACAAATTATCTAATATAATTTCGTAAGTCCCTATGTCTTCACTTGTCTTTCTTTCCAAGTCATGAAATTTCTTACTTCCGTCAAACGTTATTTGTAAATTATATCTATATTTGTCAAAAAAAATTAACATTTTTTCCGAGATTTTGGTACCATTAGTAATTATACTAAAATAAACAATTTTATTATAAAAAATATTTTTTATTTTTTCTGTAAGTTTTTTTATAAACTCAAAATTTAATAATGGTTCCCCTCCAGTAAAAGTTATACTTATACCATTATAATTACCTTTTTCAAAAAATTCTTTTACATTATTACAAATATTTGATATATCTTCTATCTTTAAAAAATCATTTTTTCTGTTATTATTTTCAAAACAATAACTACAACATAAATTACAATTCATATTTGTAACTATCATTATAGACAAGAATTTATTATTATTAATATTATTAGGAATATTATTTAAAATTTCTTTAAATGTAGATTTAAATCCATTTGTTTTTAAATTTTTATCAAATTCATCACCATCAACAAACACTATAGCCTCATTGTCTAAATTTTTTAAATAGATTCCATCAATATTTTTAAAATATGTAAACGTAGTCAAATCTCTCCTCCTTAAATTAAAAGGAGATATAATTAATTTCAATACTATGAAATTAAAAATATCTCCAATCTACTCTAATATACTAATGTCTAGCAGGGCACTTATCTTTGCCAGATGGAGAAGTAGATACTCTTCTAATTACTTTAATTTTCATCTTAATACCTCCTTTATTAACTTTATCCTATTATATCAACAAATTTATAAAAAGTCAATCGTTTTTATACTATAATAACAAAACTTTTCAATATACATATACAAAAAAAGTTAAAAGATTTTGACATTTATAACATTTCTTTTTATATGTTATTTAAATTTAAAATACTTTGTTTTAACCTATTCTTATAATTTTGAATATTCTATCGCTATTTTACTTGCAAGTTTTGCGTTATTAAATACTAATCTGATGTTAGCTTCTAAGCTCTTTCCTTGTGTAAGTTTTTGGACTTTGTCAAGTAAGAATGGTGTTGTATCTTTTCCTTTTATTCCATTTTCATCTGCTTCTTTTAAGGCATCTAAAATTGTCTTGTCAATTGCTTTCCTATCCATTGAAAATTCTTCCGGAATAGGATTAGCAATTACAACTCCACCATTAAGTTCTAAATCCCATTTAGCTTTTAAAACTCTTGCAATTTCTTCTTCTGAATTTATTTTACTAACTTTAAAATCACTTTCTCTTGTATAAAATGCAGGTAATATATTAGTTTGGTATCCATAAACAGGCACTCCCTTTGTTTCTAAATATTCTAAAGTAAGTCCCATATCTAAAATTGATTTACAACCAGCACAAACAACTGCAACATTTGTATTTCCTAATTCTTCAAGGTCTGCTGAAATGTCCATAGTAGTTTCTGCTCCTCTGTGAACTCCACCGATTCCACCAGTTGCAAAAACTTTAATTCCTGCCATTTCTGCACAAATCATTGTTGCAGCAACAGTTGTTGCTCCATTTAATTTATTAGCAACAACATAAGCTAAATCTCTTCTTGAAGTTTTTGTTACACTAAGTCCCGCTTTTCCGATAACTTCAATTTCTTCTTTTGTTAGCCCAACTTTAATTTCTCCATTTATAATAGCTATTGTAGCAGGAATTGCTCCATTTTCTCTAACAACTTTTTCAACTTCAAGAGCTGTTTCAACATTTTTAGGATAAGGCATACCATGTGATATTATTGTTGATTCCAAAGCTACAACCGGTTTATTTTCTTTAATTGCATTTTTTACTTCTTCACTAACTGTTAAATATTTTTCTAATTTCATAACTTCCTCCAAAATTTAATAGATTTTTTTCACTTATATTTTTACTTACTGTATCCATAGATTGTGCTGTTATAAATCCTGCGATATTTCCAAGTTTTGCACATTCTAAAATATCTTTTTCGTTAACAACTCCAAAGATTATTCCACTCATAGCTGAATCGCCACAGCCTGAAGTATTTTCAATCTTTGGTTTTTCAGTTATCTTTACAATTCCATTCTCATTTTTATCAGCATATAAAATTCCCTTTTCGCCCATCGAAATAAAAACTTTTTGAACACCTTTTTCTAAAAATACATTCACTATTTTTTCTAAATCACTTTCATTTTCATAAGGAATGTCAGTTAATTCTTCTGCTTCATAAATATTCGGTTTTAAAAGATAGATGTACTTTAATAATTTCTTAATTTTTAAAGCCTTTTTTCTAGAAACACAATCTACAATTATCTTTGAATTAGGGCAATTTTTACAGATATATTCAAGGACATCTTCTCTTAAATTTGTATCCATAACTATATATTTATAACTCTTAATTAAATCAATTAGTTTAGAGATAAATTCAATATTGATTTCATCCAAAACTTCCATCGAAGAAATGGCAGTAAATAAATCATTATTTTCATCCAAAATAGAAATATAATTTGACATCCCTCTATTTGTTAAAAATTTACTGTTTGAAAAATCCAGCCCAATTTTTTTCAAATAATCTTTGATTTCTCTTGAATAGACATCATCACCAAATACAGAAATAAATTTATTTTCTATTCCCATTTTAAGTAAATTTTCAGCAATATTTTTACCAACTCCACCAAAAGAATATTCCAAAGTTCCCGGATTTGAATCTTTCATATTTATTTTTTCAAAACTTTTTGCTATAAAATCAATATTACATCCACCAATAACACAAACTTCTTTTGATAAATTCGAGTTAATGACATAAGCTCTTCCAACTAAATATCCCTTTTTAATCAAATTTGAAATATGAACTGCAACAGACGATCTCTTTATATTAAGTAAATCAGCTAGTTCATTTTGAGAAATATAAGGATTTTCTTTTATTATATCTAAAAGTTCTTGCTCTCTTTTTGTCATAATACCTCCTTAAACAACAGTTTATTATATTATATCAAATGTTTATATAAAAATCAATATTTTTAAATAAAAAAAATTCTATATGTATCTTCGATACATTTACTTTTGATAAAGCAAAAGTATGAGATCTCTGCAGTCGATTGTATCCAAATCAAGATTTGGACAATCTTTGCGTCAGACCTACTATAGATTATTTACAAGTAAATAA
>ERZ773083.1163-NODE-1163-length-18595-cov-10.200971_pt1 | contig 18595 bp, 33 predicted proteins | sample MGYA00511465_ERZ773083 | MGnify/ENA primary metagenome ERZ773083 (study PRJEB29015, sample SAMEA2738001) | human oral metagenome | biome: human oral; feature: human-associated habitat; material: dental | place: China | collected 2060 ... | reverse complement strand
TGGACGCTATCGTGAAACAACCAGGCGTGAAATCAATCATCGGTGGTGGTGACTCAGCTGCCGCAGCCATCAACCTTGGTCGTGCAGACAAGTTCTCATGGATTTCTACTGGTGGTGGAGCATCAATGGAACTTCTTGAAGGTAAAGTATTGCCAGGTTTGGCTGCACTTACAGAAAAATAATTTCAGCCCGTTAGTCTCTACAAAATCCTGATTTTGTAGAAAAAGGAACAAAACTGAAACGTTAACAAAAAGGTGGCTATGTCACCTTTTTGTGTTAGTGGAGGTATTTGTGACGCGGTGGTGGTGCCTCAATGGAACTCCTTGAAGGTAAAGTTCTTCCAGGGCTTGCAGCTTTGACTGAAAAATAATCTTTGAAACGGAAAGAGTTGGGAAACCAACTCTTTTTCTTTTGTACGCGTAGGCTTCTGAGGAAATGGGATTTTGACTTCTATTTTCCTAGCGAGTAATCAATAATGGGAAATATAGTTAGAAATACAGTAGAAGCTGGCTATGCATTCTTGTAGGATACAAACAATAAACTCGATGGACAGAGCCTTTTTGTTGAAAAATATGTTAGAATAGAGATAGTTTACTTTTAAAAGGGAAAAGGCATGAGCTATTTTAGTAAGTACAAATTTGATAAATCAAAGTTTCGCTTAGGCATGAGGACGATGAAAACAGGGATAGCAGTCTTTATTGTCCTACTCATTTTTGGTATGTTTGGCTGGAAGGGGCTCCAAATTGGGGCTTTGACAGCGGTGTTTAGCCTGCGAGAAGATTTTGATAAAAGTGTTCATTTCGGAACTTCTCGTATTTTAGGAAATAGTGTCGGGGGCTTTTATGCTTTGCTATTCTATCTGTTGGGAAATTTATTGAACGGCCAATTTTGGGTGACTTTGGTATTTGTGCCAATCTGTACGATGCTGACGATCATGACCAATGTTGCTATGAACAATAAGGCTGGGGTGATTGGTGGTGTTTCAGCTATGCTGATTATCACTCTCTCCATTAGTCCGGAAGATACTATTTTATACGTTTTTGCTAGAGTTTTTGAAACCTTTATGGGTGTCTTTGTCGCAATAGTGGTAAATTCGGATGTGGATAGAATTAAGAATTTCTTTAAGTCTATAAATTAAATGTGTAAGAAAATCTCACATTGATTGTTGACATACAAAAAAAAATAGTTATAATAGTGCATAGAGAGGAAAAAAATGAAGGAAAAAGAGTTTCGCCGAAATATGGCAGTCTTTCCCATAGGTAGCGTTATGAAGTTGACGGACTTATCTGCCCGTCAGATTCGGTATTATGAGGAGCAAAACCTCATCACTCCCCTTCGGAATGAGGGCAATCGCCGAATGTATTCCCTGAATGATATGGACCGACTTTTGGAAATTAAGGATTATATTTCTGAAGGTTATAATATCGCTGCTATCAAAAAGAAATATGCTGAGCGTGAAGCTAAATCCCACAAAACGATTAGCGAAAAGGAAGTCCGTCGGGCTCTCCACAATGATATTTTACAGCAAGGTCGTTTTGGCTCTTCTCTGCCAACCTTTGGTCACATGCGTCGACCATAAACTATTTTTTAAAACTATAAGGAGTTACCCATGCCCATTACAGCAGCTGATATTCGTCGCGAAGTAAAAGAAAAAAACGTCACTTTTATCCGTCTTATGTTCTCTGATATTTTGGGAACCATGAAAAACGTTGAAATTCCAGCAACGGATGAGCAGCTTGAAAAGGTCTTATCAAATAAGGCTATGTTTGACGGTTCGTCTATCGAGGGATTTGTTCGGATTAATGAATCTGATATGTATCTTTATCCTGATTTGGATACTTGGACAGTTTTTCCTTGGGGAGATGAGAATGGCAGTGTAGCAGGCTTGATCTGTGATGTTTATACGACAGAACATGTTCCCTTTGCAGGAGATCCCCGTAGCAACCTTAAGCGAGCTCTCAAACATATGGAAGCACTGGGCTTCAAGTCTTTCAATCTTGGTCCTGAGCCAGAATTTTTCCTTTTCAAATTGGATGAAAATGGCGATCCAACTCTTGAGGTAAATGATAAGGGTGGTTATTTTGATTTGGCGCCAACTGATCTGGCTGACAATACTCGTCGTGAAATCGTCAATGTCCTTACAACGATGGGATTTGAAGTAGAAGCTAGTCATCATGAAGTAGCTATTGGCCAGCATGAAATTGACTTCAAATATGATGAAGTACTTCGTGCCTGTGATAAGATTCAGTTGTTTAAACTGGTTGTTAAAACAATTGCTCGTAAGCATGGTCTGTACGCAACGTTCATGGCAAAACCAAAATTTGGTATTGCAGGTTCAGGTATGCACTGTAATATGTCACTTTTTGATCAAGATGGTCAAAATGCATTTTTTGATCCAGCAGATCCAAACGGTATGCAATTATCACAAACAGCTTATTATTTTCTTGGTGGCTTGATTAAACATGCCTACAATTATACAGCGATTATGAACCCAACTGTTAACTCATACAAACGTCTGGTTCCGGGATATGAAGCGCCTGTTTATATTGCTTGGGCTGGACGGAACCGTTCTCCGCTTGTTCGTGTGCCAGCTTCACGCGGTATGGGGACTCGTTTGGAATTGCGTTCGGTTGACCCAATGGCAAACCCTTATATTGCTATGGCTGTCCTTCTTGAAGTTGGACTTCATGGGATTGAAAATAAAATTGAGGCTCCTGATCCAATTGAAGAAAATATCTATGTGATGACAGCAGAAGAACGCAAAGAAGCAGGTATTACGGATCTTCCATCTACTCTGCATAATGCGGTGAAGGCACTAACAGAAGATGAAGTTGTAAAAAATGCACTGGGTAGTCATATCTATACAAGTTTTGTAGAAGCCAAACGTATTGAATGGGCAAGTTATGCAACCTTTGTTTCCCAATGGGAAGTAGATAATTATCTTGATTTGTATTAATAAATTGGAAATGAGGCTTAAGAAGAGTCTCGTTTTCTTATTTGATGAATGAAAAAGTACTAATCAGAATAATGCCACTTTTTTCTACAGTTTTGAGCAAATGGCGAAAAAACTTGTATAATGGAGCATATTTATTGAAAATTATGACATTTTCGGTATAATAAACAGAACAAAGGGAGGTGAAGCGGGTGTATCGTGTTATTGAAATGTATGGCAAAGATGAACCGTGGTGGTTTTTCGACGGCTGGGAAGCTAATATCGTATCAGTACAGCATTTTGATAACTATTATGCTGCTTTAAAATATTATAAACGCCAATGGCTGAAGCTGGCAGATTCTTTTCCTTTCTATAAAAGTCGAAGTGATTTGATGTCTATTTTTTGGGATGCAGGAGATTTGCGTTGGTGCGAGGAATGTGGCGACTCTGTTCAGCAGTATCATTCTCTGGCTCTGTTAGAAAATGATACTGTTATTCCTAAAGAAAAAATGCAGCCGGGCTACAATAAACAAAATAGTGAAGAAGAACATCGTGCCTGCTCTCTAACATTTAAATAATTTGCAAAATGGTGATTTTTTCACCATTTTTTATTTTCTTCTGCGAATAGTATAAAGTGAGGAGGAGATATGGTTCAAAACATTGCACAGGCTATTATTTGTCAGGCTAAGGAAGAACGAGCACAGGACATTTATTTTGTTCCGAAGGAAAATGTTTACGAGTTGTATATGCGAATTGGAGATGAACGCCGTTTTATACGCAATTATGAATTTGAAGAGTTAGCTGCTGTAATCAGTCATTTCAAGTTTACTGCTGGGATGAATGTGGGAGAAAAACGTCGCAGTCAGCTGGGCTCTTGTGATTATCAATATAGTGACAGGAAAACGTCGCTACGGTTATCAACAGTGGGGGATTATCGCGGATATGAAAGTCTAGTGATTCGTCTATTGCATGATGAAGAAGCAGAGCTGAAGTTTTGGTTTGCTCAAATTCCGGAGTTGAAAGAACGTTTCAAACAGCGAGGGCTTTACCTTTTTTCAGGACCGGTAGGAAGTGGTAAAACTACTCTCATGCACCAGTTGGCTCAAGAACGTTTTGCCGATCAGCAAATCATGTCAATTGAAGATCCGGTTGAAATCAAACAAGCAGGGATGTTACAGCTGCAGCTGAACGAAGCGATTGGTTTAACTTATGAAAGTTTGATTAAACTTTCTCTTCGGCATCGACCGGATTTATTGATTATCGGAGAGATTCGTGATGCGGAGACAGCACGGGCAGTTGTTCGAGCTAGCTTAATGGGAGTGACTGTTTTTTCAACTATTCATGCTAAAAGCGTACGAGGTGTCTATGAACGGTTGCTGGAGTTGGGAGTGACAGAAGCAGAGCTGAAAATTGTTTTGCAAGGAATTTGCTACCAACGGTTAATTGCGAAAGGAGGAATAGTGGATTTTGTCAGTGAAAGGTATCAAGAGCATGAGCCAAGTGACTGGAATAAGCAGATTGATCAGCTTTATGCAGCAGGACATATCACTTTTGAGCAGGCAGAAACGGAAAAAATTATCCATAGGTAGGCAAAAAAAGAAGGAAAGAGGGTTTTTCTGTTGCTAAACCCTCTTTCATCTTTTCTACATAGGTTGGCAGAAAAAAGTCGTAGAGTTGCTGAATAATCTTTTTTCTAGTGGCTTTCATTTAGCAGAAATGATTGATTTTTTGAAGCGGAGTGCCCTGCTAGAAAAAACCTATGTAGAAAAGATGAAAGAGGGTTTAGCAACAGGAAAACCTTTTTCAGAAATTATGGCTAGTTTAGGATTTTCAGATAGTGTTGTCACCCAGCTTTCACTGGCAGAGCTACATGGGAATCTCTCACTCAGCCTGAATAAGATTGAGGAATACTTGGAAAATGTCTCAAAAGTCAAGAAAAAGTTAATTGAGGTAGCCACTTATCCATTCATTTTACTTATTTTTTTAGTATTCATTATGTTAGGGCTGCGCAATTATTTACTTCCGCAGTTAGAACGCCAAAATAGTGCAACGCAGCTGATTAGTCAGTTGCCGCAAATTTTTCTGGGTTCATTAGGAGTAGTCCTTGTTTTGTTAGCGATAGGTTTTTATTGGTTTAGAAAAAGCTCAAAAATAGTAGTGTTTAGCTTCTTGGCTCGACTTCCTTTTTGTGGAACTTTTATTCAAGCGTATTTGACAGCTTATTATGCGCGCGAATGGGGAAATATGATTGGTCAAGGTTTAGAACTCAGTCAGATTTTTCAGATGATGCAAGGGCAACGCTCTGCTATGTTTCAAGAAATTGGAAAAGACTTAGAAGTTGCGCTGCAAAATGGTCAGGAATTTTCCCAAGTGGTTAAACACTACCCGTTTTTTAAAAAGGAATTGGGTTTGATAATTGAATACGGTGAAGTGAAATCCAAATTAGGGTGTGAATTAGAAGTTTATGCTCAAAAAACGTGGGAGAAGTTTTTTAGTCGGATCAATCAGGCTATGAACTTAGTGCAGCCGCTTGTCTTTGTTTTTGTGGCACTGGTTATTGTTTTATTGTATGCAGCCATGTTGCTGCCAATTTATCAAAATATGGAGGTTCAATTATGAAAAAAATTAAAAATATAAAGGTAAAAGCTTTCACTTTGGTGGAAACAAGTATATCTAAATCTCTTGTTTTCTTGCGCTAAATTTTCCATTGGATTTTGATAGTGCCAGGTTTGACAAATACCTTATCTATTAGGCTTTTAATAATAAATTTTTGCTCATCATAGTCTAGTTGAGTTATATCTTTAGTGCCTAATAGCTCCTTAAATTGTTTCAAGTTTTTTTGTTGTTCAATAGCGGGGTTGTTATCAAGCTCATGTTCTAATAGTTCTTTTTGTTTCAAGAAATCTTGCGTTTGATTTCTCAATTCATCTAACGAAATCATATCGTTTAGGTAAAGGTCATTTAGACGTTTTAACTTTTTAGCTAGGGTGTTTATTTGATTCTCTATATCCTCAACGTTGATAGTTTCAACTTTTTCAAACATACTATTTAGCCTAGTCTGATTGAGTTGTAACAGCTTAACTTGACTTAGTACATAAACCTCAATATCTGCCTTTTCATAAAAACCAGTATCACATTTTTTAGCATCATTGTACGTAGTAATACCCTTTGTTTTTCTTGGAAATCTATTTACACATTGATAGCGTATGTTTCTAGTGCCATCTTTTCGTTTAGTGCCTAGCGTGATTTCCATCGGAGAACCGCAAACCCCACATTTAATAAGACCAGATAGCATATACTTAGCCCTAAAGGGTCTTGAATTTTTGTTAAAAGCATAGGTTTCAAGTTGACGTTTTTTGAGTTCATCTTGTGTTCGTTCAAATATTTCAGTATCAATGATAGGCTCATGGTTTCCTTTGTAAATTTCCCCTCTAAAGCGTATCATACCGACATAAACAGGGTTTCTTAAAATTCTACTGACACCTTGATAATTCCACGGCTTGCCATTTCTTAGTAGTCCATTTTCGTTTAAATAGTCCCTTAGTTTAGTTAATGATTTTCCGCCAAGGTATTCATCAAATATAGTTTTAACAATAATAGCCTCGGCTCGGTTTACATTTAGGCTACTTGTTAGTCTATCATATGTATAGCCAAAAGCAATTGTGCTGGTCATCATGGGTTTACCAGACTTTGCACGCCCTATTTTCCCCATCATCATTCTTTCTCTGATAGTATCTCGATCTAGTTGTCCAAAAGCGGATAGGATACCCACCATCGCCTTACCAAGAGGCGTGGATGTGTCAAAATTTTCTGTTAGACTGATAAAACCAATGTCATTTTTTTCTAGGACATCCTCAATAAAGGCAATATTATTACGTTGAGACCGTCCTAAACGTTTGAGATCATATACAATCATGGTATTAAACTTTTTTCGTTTGGCATCTTTTGATAATCTGCTCAACTCTGGACGGTCAATAGTTGCTCCAGAAATACCGGCATCAATATAGGTATCATAAACCTGCCATTTATGGATGCTGCAATAGCTAGTGAGCAACGCTATCTGTTCATCTATGCTATATCCTTCTTCGGCTTGTCCTTTTGTACTTACACGGACATAGATAGCTACTTTATTCATCGTTATCCTCCCTATTTTGTAGGTTTTATGGTAAAATAGGGTATAGAAAAAATACCTATGCCCTATTAGGTTGTTTTTTCAAATTGTTTTTAGTCCCATGCTCAAATTTTGGTCGAGGAGAGCAGGGGGCTTTTTTGTCTTATGAAAATAAAAACAACTGTACAAGATTGCACAGTTGCGATCGTGGCAGGAGCGACCTGCCGTAATTTGCACTAGATGTTGTCATCTAGGTTATCCAACTGTATTTTATCAAAATTTTTATTTAGTTGTCAAATATTATTCTTTCAGCAATGGCTTGAGAAAGTTTTTTTAATTGCTCGTCTCCAAGAATCGTTGCTGATAACACATCAATTTCTGATAGTCTAGGCTCGATTTTGTTTTTATCGATTGTAGTTATATAATCTAGGGCGGCGTATGTTGTCTTTTCTATAGTTCTCTGAAATCTATCCATCTGCTGACTGGCGCTTTGAAGTAACTCGATTGATTTGCTTTTTTGGTCAAATACTCGTTGAAGTAGATTACCGTATCGATGTTGATTTTCAAACAAATAGGATAAATCAGTGAAAGATGAAATTGGTTCAATTCTAGATGGTAATGCTGAATTGATTTCATCGAGCAATGTTTGGTCTACTTTTTTACTATTTTCAACCGCAACTTGATGTGTCATATGAAATAATTCTCTTGAAAAATTGAAATCAAGTTTGAGTTTATCTTTTCCTGACTTTGAGGTAAGCGGTACAACAGTTATTGTCCTTTTCTTTTTGTGATCGTTTTTAGATAGGGTAATAGCGAAATGTGTTTTTGAAAATTCTTCCCCAAAATTCATTCCAAAGTGAACATAAACAATTGTACCGGGTAGATATTTTTTATAGCGTCGTCTATATTGTTTAATATCTCTTTCGAGTTGATTGACATAGTTTGAAAAACTTTGCCCCATTCCTAAAGATTTATGATATTGAGGGTTACGCTTGATTAACTCAAGTAATCTGCTAGATGACGCTGACAACAATTCCAAGTCTTCTTGTCTATCCAAAATTTCACCCCACTAAAACTTTTTATTTTGCTTTAAATGTTCTACCACAGTTATTGCAGTGCCAGTTATTTTTCCCTTTTTTACCGGCAAATCCTGCTAAAGTACCAATACCACCAGTTAAAAAAGCACCGGCTGCTGCTTTTCCCACTGAGAAACCTTTGCGGTCTTGGTTCATGAATTGTATATTTTTAGAATGACAGTAAGGGCAACGTTGTGCAAACAATCCCATAATAATTTACCTTTCATCAGCTTTTAATGTGGTTCAGTTATTGCACATAATTTTAATTTTCGTTATAAATATCTACTACGCGTCCAATAGTCCTAATATCATCATCTTCATTTAGATAGATGTCTGGATAATTAGCACCGTTTAGACTTTGTAAATAGTACGTTCCGTCATAGTCACGCTTGAATTTCTTGACAAAATTCTTACCGTTGACTTGGAAAATACCTATATCATTTGGGTCAACTTGACTAGTTACCTCAATAAATAATAAATCGTTATCATGTATAAGAGGTTCCATTGAATCACCGGCTACTTTTGCAATCGTATCATAGTTATCAGGAACCTCATCAGCTAATAAACTAACTTCCATGTGTAAGTTATCTTCTTGATAAGCACCATGACCCGCAGCCACTAACCCCTCAACGTAATCAGTTATATATTCTATATCTTCATCTATTGTATCAATAGTAGGAGTAGTAACCTTATTATTTTGCTCATCTAACTGCTCTTGCGCAAAATCAACAACTTTTTCTTGTCGTGGTTGCTCAAGCTGGTTATAGATGGATAAGATTTGAGATTGTTCTTTTGGAGCGTATGTACTTGCTAGTTTGTCGTCTGAAACTCTTTTTATAGACGTATCATACCCCATTAACCATGCTTCACTTACATTTAATGTTTTAGACAAAAGATATAGTTGTTTTTGTGCAGGGACAGACTTACCACTAACATATTGAGAGAGTGTGCTTTTTCCCATTTTTACATTTAATTCTTTTTGATATTGTTTAGATTTCTCCAAAATATCAACTTGTCGTAAATTTCTTTCCGACATTATCTGTTTTAATCTTTTAGAAGTTGAACTTTTTTGCATTTTAGCCCCCTTTCTCTCAACTCTATAAATAGATTATAAAACAACTTGAACAAAAATTCAAGAAAAAAATTCAAAAAAATGAACTTTTTCTGTTGACAAAGTTATTTTTAAGGTGTATCATAAAACCATAAAGTTCATTATCATGAACAAAAAGAAAGGAGAAATTCATGGTTTTTGATTATTCAAAACTCAGCGGTCGTATTGTTGAGAAATTTGGGACGCAATACAATTTTGCTATTGCTATGGGGCTATCGGAGCGTTCTCTATCTTTGAAACTCAATAATCGTGTTGATTGGAGAAGTAAAGAGATTACTAAAGCATGCCACGAATTAGATATAGACGCTGATGAATTAGGCGAATATTTTTTTAAAGAAAAAGTTCACGAACATGAACTCTTGACATAGAAAGGAGATAAACAATTAAATTTATCATAACTGTTATATCCTTATTACTTATTGTCGGATGGTCTATTTTAGGAATACCATTCATAATTAGTCTGCTTTTAAAAGAATTTAATTCTTTTAACAAGAGGATAGATGAGAGCGATAAAAGCGATAATTGATGTCATTGTTACAAATACCGTTTCTGTCATTGTTATTGATAATGATATTGTAAGCGTAGTAGAAAAATAAAGAACTGTAAAGGGTTTAAAGAGTTTCTTTATGAATTTTGGAAATTTTTCTTGAAAAGAAATTGGTAAATAAGTCAGTCCAATAAAAATGATAAGGAATATGATTTGTAAAAGGGAAAACTGCGTAAAGAATTTCCACCAATTGAATTTTATTATATGGGAAAAATAACTTTTTTGAACCCATGCTTGGTCAATATATTTGCACCATATAGAAACTACCATTACAGCAGAGATTGTCATAATTATCCCTATTATTATCAACAAAACATCTAATATCTGAATTAGTAATTGGTATGTATTTTTGTTAATCATACTAATCTCCAGTCGTTTTTTATCATTATTATATCAAATTAGAGAGGAGAAAGAATGGAACCGGAAAAATTAGTCGGATTTATGATCACTAGAACTAGCAACAATATCATTTTGTTGTGGAATTTTAGGTAATGATAGCTGTCTATGTAAATTGTGACCGTCTGAAATTAGATGACATATAATCATAATTTTACACCTCCTTTCTGATTTTATTATACCAGATTGGAGTACTAAAAAAGCACCTCTAGACTGCAATCTATTGAGGCGCTTTGCTAAAAATACTACTTACATTATACCATAAAATGAAAGAATTGAATAGCATACAACAACTATTAGTTAATAATTGGCAACGCAAATATTATCCACTAAGTGAGACATTGATTACTAGCTTAGTTGGTTTGACGATTGCTGATACACTTACAGTTTTAGCAAAAGCTAGAAAGGAGAAATTATGGCTAAAGAGCATTATACCGTAACCCATGTAATGGCAGACGGTACAGAGCGAGATAGTGTCGCTGGCTATGTTATCCCTGATGATAGTCCAGTGTATGAAATTTTTAGAAAAATCAATGAAGAAAGATGGGAGGAAAGCAAATAATGCAATATATCTTTCCATAAAAACGGTGATAAGAATTATACAGTAATCAATAACGACTTTATTTATGACACTGAAATAGACACCATGGCTAAAGGCATTATGCTTGTCATACTAAGCAATAAACCAACTTGGAAAATATATCCAGAGGAAATTGCTAAACGTACAGGCTTATCAAGGTCAACAGTTGATAAATATTTTAAGCAGCTAGAAAAAGTTGGATATATGAGAACTGTAAGACGAAGTAAGGGTTACAAAAAAGGTCTTGAAACTTTCAGATTTGCAGCAGATTTTAAATTGGCAGATTGGTATTTTAACGATTATATTTTACCAAAATTAGAAGCTAGTCTGACTAATTAGTATGTGGATAAGTTGTGGATAACTAGTAGAAATAATTCAATTCGTAATTTTTCAAATCTTAAAAAATTCATTTTTGAAAAATTCAAATCTTAACTTTTCAAATCTTAAAAATTCAAATCTGAAAATTTACGAACTAATAAATACTAACTCTATAACAAATACTAATTTAATAATAATTACTAACTTAGTAATAAATACTAACTATACAACAATCTAATAATAATTATAAATAAAGAAAAGGATAATCAATTTATCCACAAGGAGGATAAAAATGGCACTATACACAGAAAAAGAAATGTTTAATATTTCCACTAATATCAAAAATCTACGTAGATCAAAAGGCGAGACACAGGAGCAGTTTGGTAAACGTTTTAATTGCAATAAATCTATGATTAGCCGATGGGAACTAGGAAAAAGCTCCCCCAAAATAAACACACTATTCACAATTGCCTCTTTAGCAAAAGTTTCAACCGTTGATTTTATAAACAAATTGATTGAGGTATAAGATATGGCAGATTTAACATTTCCAGAATTACAACAAAAAATGCAAATCGAAAAGGAGCAAAAACAAGGCGTAAAATATCCTTTTCGTACAGCAGAGGATATTTACAACAAATTCAAAAAGCTAGATAGTGGCTGGAGCGTGTCTTTTCCAGAAGATGACATACAAGTTATTAAGGATAAGATTTATTACAAGGCAGTGGCTGTTGCTAAGAAAGATAGCGATGGTGCGCTTGAAAAAGCTATCGGTTGGGCTAGAGAAGAAGATGTGCCTATTTTTAATACACAAAAAGGTGCAGTGAAACAAATGCAAGATCCACAATGGACAGGCGCAGTCAGTTCTTATGCTAGAAAATATGCCTTGCAAGGTTTATTTGCTATCGGTGGTGAGGATGTTGATGATTATCCGGCAGAAGAAAATCAAGCACAAGCACAAGCAGCACAGCAGAATAATCAGTCATCGCAAGTCAATGATGCTAATCAATCAGATTTGATTGACAATGATCAGTACAAAGCGGTTTATGGCAAGGTTCGGGTCTGGGCGCAGCTTAAAAATGCAACGTTTGACCAAGTGGCAAACTATGTATTACAGCGTTACGAAATCCGTGATTTCCACGATATACCAGAGGAACACTTCGAGACAGTTATGAATTATCTCAATGGACAAATACTTAAAGCCCAAGGGCAAAATGATTTTAATAATTTATAAAAAGAAAGAGGAAACAACATGAAACAAACTAAAAAATTTATTGCTTTTCAAGACAAAGAAAATGGTCACTTTGTATCAGAGTATGAACACCACGAAAACCGATTAGCTTATAAAGTCGGTTTGTGTAATAGCATGCAAGATGCTTTGATTTTGGATTATGATGCTTACGAAAGACAGAAAGAGAAGGCAGACACATTAGCAGAGGCATTTGGCTGTCATATCGTTGTTGTTGAAGCGACACATGAAATCAAGATGTTAGATGGATCAGACGCACCAGAACCAGTAGAACGCAATAGTCAATCTGGATTATTAGACCTATTGGAGACGTTGAGCAAATGAAAGATGTAACGAATAATACTTTACAAACTATGATGCCGGTTCTAACACCAGCAAAAATTGAGTTTGATTTTGATGCTTTTGATAAAGAAATAGAAAAAGCGCTATCTACCTTTTCAGAATTTGAATTGAGTTCAGAAAATTATAAAACCATCAAGGAAAACATCACGACTTACAAAGGTTTATACGATAATCTTGACACGCGGCGTAAAGAGATTTCAAATAATTTTAAAAAGCCGTTAGATGATTTTAAAAAGCGTTTTGATAAATCTTTAAAACCGCTAGAAGAACTGATTGATAAGCTGCGTGATGGGCGAGATGCCATTGATGAACATGAGCGGTTGTTGCGCGTGGATATCGTACGAGCAACTTTTGAAGATAAGTGTATGGTAGCAGGTCTTGAAAAATCCACGTTTGAAGATCGATACGATGAATACAGTTTCAAGAAATATTTTAAGGCGGGTAAATTTGAGTTTAAGAAATCAACACTTGATGAAATGGATGCTTTAGTATTGTCAGAGTTCGATAAATTGGAGCAGCACAAAGCGAATATTCAAGCTGTTAAAGAACAGGCTCAAGAGTATGAGCTATTGGCAGATAGTTATGTTAGAGACCTTGAGAACGGCAAATCATTAGTTGATGTTTTGAAAACAATGAAGTCTGATCGTGATGCTGCTATCTTGCGTAAAGAACAACAGGAGGCGCAAGCTAAGGCAGAGGCAGAACGTAAGGCAGAAATTGAGCGCCTAGCACAAGAACAAGCGAATGAAAATATTAAGGCCATAAATGCCGATACAGGCGAGATTTTGGAAGATCAGCAAATAATCCCAGAACAAGAAAAAACAGCGCCGGAAACGCCAAAATTTGAGCCTAGCGAGCCAGCAAGCTATGACTTGCGAATAACTTTCCCTTACGGCAACCCACAAGCAAAATTTTACAAAGGGCTTTTTGAGAGGGATGGAGTTACAACCGAAATGCTCTTTGACGGTAAAACACAAGAAGAACTAACAGGAGGTATCTCAAATGTCTTTGAGTAATCTAATTTTTGAAATAAAAGAAGTTGTTAGCTTGGGAAGCATGCAATGATAAAAACAAAATTTATTGAAGTGGAATATGGTTTTAGCAATTATCAAGAAATAGATGTGCTAATCAATGATTTTATTCAACAAAATGAATTGATAGATATTATAGACATTAAGTTTCAGTCAAATATTGCAGCGATTGCCGATAGCGGAGTAAGTGGGACATATTACCACACATCAGCTTTGATTATTTATAGAGAACCTGAAAAATCAAGGTTAGGAATAGAATTTGGAGAAGAAGATGATTATTGAATTTATAAAAGAGGTAGGCATGGCTATCTTGTGGCTGTTTTTGGGTTACTTGATAGGAGAACGAAATACGAGAAAGGACAAAGAGGATGATAAATAACGTTGTACTTGTGGGTCGGATGACCCGAGATGCCGAACTTCGCTATACGCCGCAAAATCAAGCGGTCGCAACTTTTACTCTTGCTGTTAATCGCAACTTTAAAAATCAAAGTGGCGAGAGAGAAGCAGATTTTATTAACGTTGTAATTTGGCGCCAACAGGCAGAAAATCTTGCAAATTGGGCTAAAAAAGGAGCTCTTATCGGAGTTACTGGTCGCATTCAGACACGTAACTACGAAAATCAGCAAGGTCAACGTGTCTATGTGACAGAAGTCGTAGCGGATAATTTCCAACTATTGGAAAGCCGTGCTAGTCGTGAAGGTCAATCTTCTGGTGGCTATGCTTCCAACAACTTCGGAAATTCATCTTCCAATTTTGGTAACGCAACTTCTGCCAACCAAGTACCTAACTTTTCTCGTGATGAAAATCCATTTGGGAATACCAATCCAATGGATATCTCAGATGATGATCTGCCTTTCTAGGAGGTTATAAGTATGGTTGGATATAGATGGGAACTACCTTTAGCATCAGAAGAACGCAACAACACAGGATATATACACGGCAATGCGAAACCTCACCTATTCAATATTGTAACAGGGTGGTCGCATTGTAAGAGGTATTGGCAAGTACCTCTTGGGGCTGAGGAAATAAAATTTGATGGAAAGGAAAAGTATTTTTGTAAACGGTGTTTGAAAAAATACAAGAAATTGCAAGGAGTAACCAATGAACAAAGTAAAAGTTGATTTGCAATGTCCGTTTTGCGGATTTTGTAAAGTTCTAAAGATACCAAGCCACCGAAAAGGCATCATATGCCCTAGTTGTCAACAATCAGTATTTTTAAGTTGGTCAACTGGTGTAGAGGGTTATGTTGATGAGCATGGATTTTATTTCCACGCTTACGAGCCTTTCAATATCCATAAAATCAATCAAGAGTTTAAAGATGTCTTTGCCTCTAAATCTAAGTCACAAAAGCCATCTTTCACTATTAGAAAAAAGCAAAAATAACATTACAGGAGAATTAAATGAATACAGAACTTATATACTTGCTTGTTGCCGTCCTATCGTTAGCACTTTCTGCCTCATGGGTGGTTGGCGTTACATTTTATGCGCATCATGTCATTAAAGACACAAAAAAAGAGCTTGAATATTATCAAAAGCCAGAAACGCAAGCAAAAATTGCGCAGCATGTAATTAAAAATCAATGGTTTAAAAACGGTGGGGAGGTATTTAGATGAAAGTCTTTGACGGAGCAAAATTGAGAGCAATTCGTAAAGAGGCGGGTCTTACACAGTATGACCTAGCCCCTATGTTGGAAATTTCTCAAAATAGAGTTAGTGACATTGAAAGAAATGTTACTGACCCTACCACTATCGAGATTGATACATTTGCGGCAGCTCTAAAATGTCAAGTATCGGCATTTTTGAGTGATGAAGATGATATTGTGGTGGTTACTAATACTTTTACTAAAAAGAAAAAAGACAATATTTCTGATGTGCCAGAAAAAACCTCAACAGAGCAATTAGAATTACTGTCAGATGATGAGGTGACAACTGAACGTGATTTAGCTGGCTATATCTTGATTAAACAAGAGGTATATCAATCATTGCTTGATAGTCAGAATAGATTACAGCAGTTGCAAAGTCTTTTGAAGTGAGGATATCAATGGAATTTCCTGTAAGAGAGAAAAAAATAAAATGGGAATTATATAATGATCATTTTGAAAATTCAAAATCCTATAACATTCCAAGGGCACAGCTAATCATAGCCGATATTCCTTACAATTTAGGAAACAATGCTTATGCCTCTGACCCTCGTTGGTATAAAGATGGTGACAATAGCAACGGTGAGAGCAAGTTGGCAGGTAAATCTTTCTTTGACACAGACAATGATTTTAAAATCAATAATTTCTTTGATTTTTGCAGCCGCCTACTCAAAAAAGAGCCAAAAGAAAAAGGCAAGGCACCGGCAATGATTGTCTTTCATGCATGGCAACAGCGTGAAATGGTTATAGAATGCGGCCGTGAACATGGCTTCAATAATGCCTATCCGCTGTATTTTACGAAAAAATCAAGCCCCCAAGTTCTCAAAGCGAATATGAAAATAGTTGGTGCAGTTGAGGAAGCAACGGTATTATACAGAGATAAGCTGCCAAAATTTAATAATGGGGGGGCAATGGTACTTAACCACGCACCTTGGGAAAAAGATAGTAGTTATCCTACCATTCATCCAACACAAAAACCTATCCCAGTCTTGAAAAGACTGATAGAAATATTTACAGATGAGGGTGATGTGGTGATTGACCCAGTGGCAGGTAGCGGCTCAACATTAAGAGCGGCTATTGAGATGAATAGATCAGCTTATGGTTTTGAAATCAAGAAGAATTTTTACAAAGCAGCACAAGAGCAGATGCTCTCGACGTTTCAAACCAGTTTATTTTGAAAATACTAATTATTATCAAACAACAATATATGATTTTTTGGAGGAAAAACAAAATGACGAAAGAAACTAAAATTACAGCAGATGAAGCGGTTGAAAACTTACAAGAATTTGCGGCTATGTTGCACGAAATAGGAAAAGATGGTATCAAGACAGGCTTAGTGGAAAGCAATCATAGAGCTTATTTACTCGCTTGTTTTGCTCATGACATTTCGCATGCATTGCTAGACATCACTAAAGGCAAAAAACCAATTAAAGCTTTGGAAGAAGTTTTTGGCGATGATGAAGATGATAGCTTGGTTGTTGGCTCAATTGCTGTAAATCTAAAAACTGGAGAAGTCAACGGCATTGAGAATATCTCAAACCCAGAATTAAAAGCGCAGATTGCAGCAGCAGTGCATAAGCTATCTGATGAATTAGGAAGTAAATGATTGGGGGGAAGTTCTGATGAATAGAAACCTTGTAAGTTTATTTCTGCCAATACTAGCATTATCACTCTCAACATTTAGTCTTGGAATGTCTATTGCCACTCATCATTACAAGCCTAAAATTGTAACATTACAAACAAAGGTAAAAGAACTAGAAGCAAGAAAACCAATTATTATTCATCAAGTGGACAACGCGGGCGGTCAGCTTATAGGTACAGTTACAGCTAAAGAGCGTATCAATGGGCATTATACAGTCACAATTGGAAGCTACGGCAAATTTCTTGTGACTAAAGAGCAATATAACAGCATCAATGTTGGGGATGATGCCCCAGATTATTTGAAACAGAGAGGTAGCTAGATAAAATGGATAATAATTTTTTAAAAATAACCTATATATCAAATAGTAGTGAATTTGTTTTAATAGCCAACAAAAATGATATTGCAAGGTTATCCTATGGATTTAACCAATTAGAGTTTAAAACCCCGTTCCCAAACGGAGAACGCCATGTATCTCTTACTCAAAAAGAGTTTGATAGAGTCGAAAAAATTTTATTAGAGAGGTAAGTAATATGAATGTTGCAATCTATTTTAAAAACGGAAACACAGCATATTTTAAAGAGGTTGAAGATTATGAAACTGATGATTTAAATATTTCATTCTCTTATTTTGGAGTATCATCACAAGAAAGAAAGTTAGCAACTTTTTATAAAGATAGTATCGCTGGTATCGCTAGCTGCTAACCAAATGCGAGAAGAATATAACAAAATGCCGCTTGGATTTGAAAAGACATGTCATGATTTCTATATTGGCGGCTTTGAGTACGCTGTAAAAATGTTTGCAGATGCAAAAAGACTTATAAAGGATATAGGACATGAAGTTTGAATTTTCTTTACCTAGAGACACCAGACATAAAGCATCAAATATGGTCGTCAATAGTAATGATCGATTTCATCCACAAGTTAAAGCAAAGATGACTAAGCGCATTAGAAACTTTGCACACTGGCATACGTTGATGACAAAGGATAAAGAGAGGGCAGCATTTAGCCCCTCAAATCCTTGTGAGGTCATTGTTACAGTTTATAGCCCTACAAATTCGAGGCTTGACCCACCTAATTTATATCCGACCGTTAAAGCTATCATAGATGGCATGACAGATGCTGGCATTTGGGTAGATGATAATCATAAGGTGATTAAAAAGATGTCATTTGCCTATGGCGGTTTAAGTGGCGAAAAAGGGCATTATAAACTTACTTTTGATATAGAGAAATCAAAAACTAGATGCTTAGAATGTGGCTTTGAATGCTCGGATGAATCATCAGATTATCTGAATATACAAAAAACAGGGATGTGTATTGATTGCGAAAGGGACTTTATAGAATATTTAGAGGAGGCAGAAAATGAACAAACAGGAAGCGATTGAATACATTAAGGGAAATAGCAAAATGGCAGTTACTGTTTATGGAAGTGCGATTAATGCCGTTTCTGCTAATTTAGCGATTGCCAGCATCTGCCAAATTGACGAAAAGCCGCTCTGTCTGCGGAACGTACTAGCACGGCTGCGCGGATTGCCAGAACATGATAGAGAAGTCTGGCTAAAGAGCATTATGGGCGAATTTAAAAAAGATTTCAGCCACGCAAAATGGTGCGAGGGTTACGAACAAGG
>ERZ773083.1162-NODE-1162-length-18607-cov-3.471216_pt1 | contig 18607 bp, 11 predicted proteins | sample MGYA00511465_ERZ773083 | MGnify/ENA primary metagenome ERZ773083 (study PRJEB29015, sample SAMEA2738001) | human oral metagenome | biome: human oral; feature: human-associated habitat; material: dental | place: China | collected 2060 ... | reverse complement strand
TGTGCTCGGGCTTTGATAAATACTTCCAGATCGCGCGCTGCTACCGCGACGAGGACCTGCGCGCCGACCGCCAGCCGGAATTTACGCAGATCGATATCGAGATGAGCTTCAATACCCAGTACGACGTAATGCGCGTAGCCGAGGAGGTTTTAAAGGACATTTTTAAATCCTGCGGTCGCGAGATCGTCACTCCTTTTAGACATATGGAGTATAAGGACGCGATGGAGCTTTACGGCAGCGACAAACCCGATCTGCGCTACGATATGCCTTTCATCGACGTAGCCGATATTTTTGAAAAATCGAGCAACGAAATTTTTTCAAATTTAGCCAAAGACCGCAAGGCTAATCGCGTAAAAGCGCTCAAAGTCGAGGGCGGCGATCTGAAATTTAGCAAGCGGCAGATGCAAGGCTTTGAGGAGTACGTGAAAAAATTCGGCGCGCAAGGGCTTGCGTTTATCCAAGTAAAAGAGGACGGTCTAAAGGGGCCGCTGGTAAAATTCTTTGAAAAAAGCGAGCTGGACGAGCTTATCAAGCGCTGCGAGCTTAAAGTCGGCGACGTCGTATTTTTCGGCGCGGGCAAAAAGAAAATCGTGCTTGATTATATGGGTAGATTTAGAATTTTCCTTGCAAACGAGCTTGGTCTCATAGATCCGAACAGGCTTGAGTTTTTGTGGGTCGTAAATTTCCCTATGTTTGAGCAAAACGACGACGGCAGCTACTCCGCGATGCACCATCCTTTCACTATGCCGAACAATCCCGACGAGCCAGATTTGGAGGATATTACCTCGATTGCCTACGACGTCGTGCTAAACGGCATTGAGCTTGGTGGCGGCAGCATCAGGATCCACAAAGCGGACATTCAAGAAAAGGTCTTTAGGTTGCTTAAGATCGAGCCTGCAGAGCAGAGGGAGAAATTCGGCTTCCTGCTTGATGCGCTAAGCTTCGGCGCGCCTCCGCACGGAGGTATCGCGATCGGCTTTGATAGGCTGATGATGCTGGTTACTGGCTCAAGCAGTATCCGCGAGGTTATCGCGTTTCCTAAAACGCAGCGCGCGCAGTGTCCGCTCACCAAAGCTCCTAGCGTCGTTACAGACGAGCAGCTTCGCGAGCTAGGTCTTAGGCTTCATAAGAAGGAGCAAAAATGAAAAGCCTTTTTTTAATCATCGGCGCTCCTGGCAGCGGCAAAACGACCGATGCGAGTATGATCGCTCAGATGAATCAAAGCATCGAGCACTACTCCACGGGCGATCTGCTACGCGCCGAGGTAGCAAGCGGCAGCGCTCTGGGCAGGCAGATAGATGGCTTCATTTCTAAAGGCAATCTCGTGCCGCTTGATATCGTCGTAAATGCTATCGTTAGCGCGATTAAAAGCTCACCTAAAGACTTCATCATCATCGACGGCTATCCAAGAAGCGTCGAGCAGATGAATAAGCTAGACGAGGTGCTGCGAGGCGACGATGATGTAAATCTTAGCGCAGTCATCGAAGTGTGCGTTAGCGAGGAAATCGCCAAGGAGCGTGTTTTAGGACGCGCTCGCGGAGCAGACGATAACGAGGAGGTCTTTAAAAACCGCATGGCGGTATTTTCAGAGCCGATCGAGGATATCCGTAAATTTTACGGCGACGCGGGCGTATTTTACAGCGTAAACGGCGAGCGCACGGTCGAGGAGATCGTAGCGGACATAAACGCTATAATCGCCGCGCAGATCGAAAAATTAGGCTAGCGCGCTTGGGGCGGCTTAAATTTTAAGCGCCTTTGGCTTCTTTTTCATAGCGCAAGCGGCGCAAATCGCGCTTAAATTTAATGCGTCTTTAGCACGAGCGTGCCTTTAAATTTATAGCTCGCCGTCGCGCTAGATAGCCAAATTTTAAGCGTAAATTTAAAAGCTCGCGCCGCAAATTTAATGCGAGCGTTAAATATGAGCGGCTTTTAAATTTAATGAAATTTCAGATCTGTTTGCGGATACAGAGATTAAAATTTAAGGATAGATATGGTTAGAAAATTTTTAATTAATATGGCTTTGTGCGCGGCTGCATTCGCCGCGGGCGGGTTTGTCCCAAGCGGTGCGACGGCGCAAAATCAGCCGTCAAGCGTCAAAGAAGCGCTTACATTAAGAGATGATTCTTTTGTCGTAATCGACGGCAAGATAAAATCTCAACTCAGACACGAACATTATCGATTTGTGGATCAAAACGGCGATAGCATCGAGGTTGAGATCGATGATGACGTTTGGCGCGGCGTGAGCGTAGATGAAAATACGCTCGTGCGAATTAGCGGCGAGATCGACAAAGATTTTACCAAAACGACGATAGACGTAAAAAATATCAAAATTTTAAATTCTAAATAAAGGAAAACTATGGATCTTTCAAAGATAAAAGTGGGTTCAAACCCCGATAAAATCAACGCAGTGATCGAGATCCCTTACGGCTCGAACATCAAATACGAGATCGACAAAGCAAGCGGTGCGCTCTGCGTAGATCGCGTGCTATACGGTGCGATGTTTTACCCCGCAAACTACGGCTTCGTGCCCAATACCTTGTCAGACGACGGCGATCCCGCGGATGTTTTGGTGCTAAACGAATACCCGCTTGCCGCAGGCAGCGTGATCCCGTGCCGCTTAATCGGCGTTTTGATGATGGAGGACGAAAACGGAATGGACGAGAAGCTGCTTGCCGTGCCGGTTAGCAAGATCGATCCGCGATTTGAGGGCATTAAAGGGGTCGCCGATCTGCCTAAAGCGACGCTGGATAAGATCAAAAATTTCTTCGAAACCTACAAGCTTTTAGAGCCGAATAAATGGGTCAAAGTGAAGGACTTCGCAAGCGCCGCCGAGGCCGAGAAAATCCTAGACAAAGCGATCAAGGCTTATAAATAAAATTTACAAGCATCCTTCGATTTGGAATTTCGCCTCACCTTTAAGACGCTGGCGAAATTCCAAAATTTTAAAATTTGATGAGATTTGCGAAGCGCAGAGCGATGTGAGGATTTTTAAATCAAGCTTGCAAAGCGCTCGCTTAAATTTTATAAATATCGCGCAGCTAGATACTAAAATTTTAAATTTTAAAAAGGCAACTCAAATGAAAAAGATTTATATCGCGCTATTTATAGCAGTTGCTTTTTCGCTCTGCATACAATCAATCTCCGGTTTTAAAGGCATTAAAATTAGTATGTCAAACGATGCGCAGGGCATCCGCCTGAAGTTTAGCCCAAAGCTGAGCGAGGATCAAAATACGCAAATGCAAAACTTGGCGGATTTCTTACGCTTTAGCGATAAGGGGCGAGAGAATTACTATAGTATAAGCTTCTTTAGCGATATCGCTACGACATGGGATTTGTATGAAAAGCTTGCGGACATTGATGAGCTAGACTTCGGCAGAAACGCGAATTTTATGACCGTTTCGCCGATTAGAGTGGATGAGGTTACGCAGGTTCCGCCCGAGATTTGCTTGCTTTCAAATTTAAAAAAGCTCGATTTGCAAGGCACGAGAGTTTCGGATCTGCCTTCGTGCGTGCAAAATTTAAAAAAGCTCGAGTATTTAGGCTTGCGTGCTACTAAATTTACGGAGATTAGTGAAAATATCTCAAAAATTCCGAATCTTAAGACGCTGATTTTGGATCGTTGCCCCATAAAAGAGTTGAGCGCGAATGCAGCGAATTTAAAGAATTTAGAATATCTTGAGCTGGATGAAACGCATATTTCGCAATTGCCGCCACAGATTGCAGGGATGAGCAAGCTGCGAAAGCTTAGCTGTTATCGCTGTAATTTTTTACATACCTTGCCTGCGCATCTGGCGGAGCTTAAAAAACTGGAAATTTTAGATCTTACGAGCACGCATATAGAGGCGCTACCAGATGAGGTTTCGCGAATGTCTAGCCTAAAGGAGCTGATCGAAGATTTTACTTCTCCACCTGAAAACATCGTAAATTTACCCAATCTTGAGGAGTGGGGCCATATGGACGAGCAGAGATTGCGGCTCGCCGTAAAAATCCCATCGCTCAAAAGGCTTCATATAGATTCGGATGTCCGGACGATCCCGTCTGAGTTAGGGGATTTGCATAATCTGCAGGAGCTTTCTATTTGGTCTGAAAATTTACAAGAAATTCCTGAAAGTATCGGCGCATTAAAAAGCTTAAAAAAGCTCGATATTAGCGGATATAAGCAAGATAGTCTGCCTGAGAGCATCGGCATGCTTGATGCTTTGGAAGAGCTGAAAATTAACAGCCAGTCCATTACGAAAATCCCTGAGGGCATCGGAAACCTACATAATTTAAAGAAGCTTTACATCCACGGCAAAAATATTACGCAGATCCCGGAAAGCGCAGGAAACTTAAAAAATTTAGAAGTTCTAGACCTATCCGAGACCTCGATCAAAAAACTACCGCAGAGTATAAACGATATGACGAGTCTTAAATACATTGATCTTCGTGATACCGATTTAAAGGAGCTTAACGTCGATTTTATCGGCCTTAGCAAGCTTTACGGCATTAATTTGTATGGCGTAAAGCTTAAAAAGAAGCCCGTAGTTCCAAAGATAGAGGGAAGACATATTAGCATTAGAGGATATGAGGATTAAATTTAAAACGAAGCTATGATTTGTCCAGCGCCGGCATATACTGTGGCGGGATTCTAAGCAAATAATACAAGGAGATAAATCGCGCAAAAGATCGCTAGCCGGATCAGCCCTGCGCGCTAACGACGGCGAGACTTAGCGAGCTTTAAAGCCTCCTGCGGGCGCCGCAAATTTAAAAACCTCGTGCGCCGCGCGAAAATAGAACAATTTATCTGTGTGGGCTCTTCCTTAAATTTAGCGAGCTTCGGAGCAAAATTTGAAGTTAAAATTTTTAAAGGACCACTGCGTTTATAAGATTTGTCGTTACAAGCGGGCGAGATAGAGCGAAGAGAAATAGATTACGCACATTGCCGCAAAAAGGCTATCTTCGCTTGGAAGCGAGATGATACGCTTGCGGATTACGGCATTAAAATTCCCCTGCGATTTGTGTAGTGTGGGGCTGTGCGCTTGCGAAATTTTTAGCACATACGGGCGCTATGTTTTCCGGCTCGGTAAATTTATACGGGCAAAAATTCGATCTCGAAGCGACGGAAAGATCGCGGGCGTCATTGCAAAATTACAAAGCTGATGTCATCACGGACAGGAGCCTTTGGGCTACCGCGCTACGTAAAATTTTGAAATTTACACGCTGCATAAAATTCGGAAATCTAAATGATACCAAATGATTTACTATCGCCATCTTTTTAAATTTAGTAATAAATCTATAAATTTTGATTCCAAAGGCTTTTGTTTTAATAAGACGTCAAACACTTGATTAAATTTTTAAAACTGAAACTCCCATGTGAGTTTATAGTTCCTACCCGGCGAGTAAAAGCGGTTGATGCCAAGCCCTGTTTCTTGATCTATCAGATTGCTAGTTCCAAAAGGCCTTATTGATCTGGCGCTTTCCCAAGTGATATATTTGCGATCGGTTATATTATATGCGCCTGCACGAAGAGTTAGATATTTGATCGGCTTTACATATGTTACGAAGTCTATCGTGGTATATCCGCCGCTTCTCCATTCCACTTCGCTATTGCTTACAGGTTTGCCGTTTACGATTTTGCCGCTTCGCGCTTGCTCATACCAATACATATTATAGGTGTCGTCTCCTTTTTTGGCAGCTACCGCAGTTACAAATAGATCTGCGCCGAATTTATCGCCTGGGCTTTGGTAGCTTACGCTATAAACCGCCGTTCTAGGCTGGATCGCATTCATCGGCGTATCGGTTTTGCCATTACCTATATCCATTCTACCCTTTTGGATACTTAGCTTATATCCAATGCTAAAACCCTGCAATGGCTGCCAAATTTGATCCAAAGCCAGTCTCGAATCTATCTCTATTCCTCTTACTCTTGCTTTTGGACGATTTACGTTTTGATACACAGAGGTAGGCATTGTACTTCCGCCGTTTCCGTAAGGAAGCTGGAATTCCCCCTTGTATTGTAAATCTATAAAATTCCTATAATCAGTTTGGAATAAATTCAATGTAACGAAGCTTGGCGAATTATGAAACGTAAAGGCAATCTCTTTAGTCTTTGCCGTTTCTTTTTTCAAATCCAAATTCGGATATATCGAAAAATCGGGGTGCTGGAAAGTGAAGTAAATTTCATCCGAGGTAGGAGCTCTAAATCCGTTTGCATATTTAAGCTGAAGCCTGAAAAAATCAAGTGGATCGATGCTTGTAGATAAAGAATATGAATTTGCCGAATATTTTCTCTTCTGAGAGGCTAAATATACGGCGTTGGCTTCTGCATTTGCATCTTTGTGAGCTTTTATCTCTTTTTGAGATGGAGTGCCGGGAAGCGGCGTATAAGGAACAAACATTCCGATAAATAGATCAGTTGGAATTTTTGGCGTAACGCCTGGAGTATAAGATGGATTGTGTTTAACCTTATCATATCTATAATTAAGATCAAAGGCCAAAACATCGTTTATACGAAAGTCATCTCCCACATAAAGCGCTCCGGTTTTGGTCTCGACCGGAATAAGGAAGCTAAAAGGATCATCTTCGTGACCGCAAGCGTTATTATAGGCAGAGGCATTGGTATATGATTGGCATTTATCTGGATACCAAGTGCCTAATATGGGAAACTTAGGATTAGTATTTCTAACTCCTGCAAAGTATTTAGCCCACCATTGTTTATTTTGAGGAGAATAACCCGCCCTATTTACCATACTTTTATCGCTTTTACTATAAAGCCCTCCATAACTTAAAGAGTGTTCTGTGCTTTTTATATGAAAGTCTTTTGTAAGATCAAGATTAAACTGCTTAGTATCGGTATTTAAATCTCTATCCTTCCAGTTATTTTCTACATATCCGTTTTGGTTAGGTAAAAGTACCTCATCCGAACCAACTGGTGATAATTTGCCGTAATTGCCTTTACTATGAGGCGTAGTTACTTTATTTATTGAATATGTTTTATATGTACCGCTATTCGTATCAAAAAGAGTCATGCCTTTAGAACAATCATATTCATCACAATTTACGTAAACATCATCATTAGGTTTATAACTACTATATGCGTCCGTATTTAATATATGAGGTTCATTTTTTGGATTATCCGGATCTGAAAAATCAAATTGACTATCTACTAATGTAGGCATAAATCCCCACTTTAGCCATGTCTTTACTTCCCCTCCATATTTATCTACCATTTTTCCGTCTTCATTTATATGAAGACCGGACGGATTTGAATTTCCCGCGCAGTTATCGCCCTCGCAATACTCATCCGTTCTCGCTTTTAACTTAATATGTTGCTTGTTATAGCTAAATTTTAAGCTATCCCACAAAGGCGTTTCATCGAAATTTTCGTAAGAAAACGAGTAATTCTTTCTTTCGCTTCTATCGTTAGTGTGTCGTATATCGTTAGTCAATGCTCCCCAAGGGGTTTGCGTATTATAAAGAGCAAATTGATTCGACCAGTCTATTCCCTCTGATTTTATATTAGACTTATCGTATCCTAGGCTAAATCTATCGGTATCGGTAGGCTGAAAGCCAAATTTTACCAATGTGCTTTTCTTGTAAATTCTATACGGATCGGGCTTTTCCCTAACTTTTCTGATGACGGTTGGGTCATAGTCTTTATATCCCCAGTTTTTTAGTTCATGTCCTTCTCTATCGGTGTGAATAGCCAAGAGATCAAACCATTTAAACCGAACTGCAGCTGCGTGGCTTTGCCAGTTTTGTCTATCCGCACTTTGATACCCGCGCTTAAATCCGTAATACCAATCCTTCTCCGTTAAATAATCTCTCGCATCCTTTGTCTCAAACGCCACAGAACCACCTAGCGCGCCCGAGCCTCTTTTTACCGAATCTGCACCTTTAGTGATATCTACCTGTCTTATGTTTTCAACCTCAACGCCGTTTCTAGTATTATTAAAGTTTTCATATCCTTCAAATAGATCTTTAAAACCTTGCGAGCTTAATGTTTCTGCTTGGCGAAGTCCATCAATACTTATATCTACGCGGTTTTCATCTACTCCGCGGATCGAATAACCACTAGCACCGAATCTTCCGCTTTCGACAACTGAAACGCCGGTTTCGTGACGAACCATATCTCTACTATCGCTAACTTGCTCTTTGGCGAGTTGCTTGGCGCTCTTTTTCGTTTCGCCGACTTTTTTGGTAAGCGGGTCGCTTTCTACGTTTCCCGTAACATTGATCTGCCCTAAATTTTGGGAGCCACCTTCGCTATCATCTTCCGCAGCTAAAGTGGCCGCGCATAAACAAAGCGCTCCCGCCGCTGCAATAGAAAACCTAAATAAGCTCATTTTGATCCTTTTATAATACTATTTCTCATAGGCGTTATTAAAAAGAGCAGTATATTAGTGAAAAATTCTTTAAATTTAAATTAAAAAGAATTTATTTATCATTTGTAATTTCGGAACTTAATTAAATTTTAATAAATTCCCTAGCCTTGCGCCTTTATCTCCTAAATTTGCGTTTTTTAAAAACAGAAATTTTTACTTTAAATTTAAAAGTATTTCTATTAAATGCATGCGATGAGACAGCGAGTAAATTTTAAAATTTTATCATAAGCAAGCGGAATTTTATCTACGTGTAGTATATAGCTGGCATCATGTCAGATTGGTATTTCTAGGAAGCTGCGCCTAAGATAATTTATAAAATTTAGAATTTTAAAATTCTAAAAAATTTGACAGCTCGCTGATTACGTAGCCTTGTTTGCGCAAAAGCATGCAAACTTCATGGATTAAGGCGCGCTCGGTGCGATGCCGTGCTTATCATCGATGAGTTCTGCTTCGTTTAATTGCTTGTATTCGTCGCAGCCGATCTGCTCTGCTAAATCGCATGCTTTCCCGTAAAATTCTTTTGCTAAGGATCTATCTTGTTTAATATGCCATCCATTTTTGTATAAATCCCCGAGATAACTACACGAGTCCGCATCCCCGCTCTCGCAAGTATTTTTAAGCAAATTTAGCCCGCTTTGATATAGGCTTTCTGCTTTTTGGTAATTGCCTGCTTTGTATAAGTCTCCCAGAATCAAGCACGCCGCCGCCTTGCCGCCATCACAAGCCTTCTGGTATAAATCCGCAGCCTTTTTGAAATCCTTCTCTACGCCCTTGCCGTCTATATATAGATCCGCTAGGCGCTGGCACTCATATAAGTCGCCTTCATCGCATTTCTTTTGATTTATTTGAGCTTTCTTTTGGTACAAAACAGCCGCTTTTTTATATAGGCTCTCCGCCTTTTGCAAATCCTGTCTGACCTTGTCGCCGTTTTTATATAAATATGCAAGGTTATTGCACATATCTGCATCACCGTTATCGCAAATCATTTGACGCAAAACCATAGCCTTGTGCTTGTCTCTTGGGACGCCGATACCGGATTCGTATGAAATTGCAAGCAAATTGCACGAAAACATATTGCCGCCGTCACAAGCCTTTTGATGCAGGCTCGCCGCCTTTTGATAATCTTGTCTAACGCCATAGCCTTCAAAGTATAGTCCTGCAAGCTCATAGCAACCGGTCATATCTCCGTCATCGCAGGCTTTTTGATAAAAATTCGCCGCTTTTTGATAGTTTTGAGTGACGTTCCTGCCGAATCGATATAAGTTCCCGAGCATATAGCAGCTTTGCGTATCTCCACCGTCGCAGCTGCGCTGCCACATTTTTATCGCTTTAGGATAATCGCCGTCCTCATAGAGCTTGTCTGCGTCTTCAAAGACTCCGCCCATACAAAACATAGCTATAACGGCTAGATAAAGATATCTTTTCATTTAATCCCTTTAAAATTTCTGTAAATCTACTCGCACGTTCACGGCGCGAAATTCCGTATTTAGTATTTTATGATCTCAGTTTGCGCGTGGGTTTTGCGCGCGGCTAGCCCTAGCAGAACCGAGACCGCGCCTAGCTCTCCTTCAAAAGCTTGGTTAGCGCCGTGCCGCTTTCGTCATGCTTGCGGATATTTTTATAAATTTTATTGAAATAAATTTCTAAAAATTCCTGATCGTCGATTTTCTCTTCGCCCTTTTTCGGCACGATCTTTCGGTACTCGCCGCTGCTTTGTAGCTCGAATGCAAGCTCATTGTCGCTTAGCTGAAGCTTTAAAATTTCTTTGAGTTTGTTTTGCAGATTTTCGTTGTAAATCGGGCTCATCAGCTCCAGCCTGCGTTCTAAATTTCGCGGCATCCAATCCGCGCTCGCGATGTATAGGCTGGGCTGCGCGTGCGCGAAGTAAAAAATTCTAGCGTGCTCCAGGTATTTGCCGACGATCGAGATCACGCGGATATTTTCGCTGACGCCCTTAAGCGCCGGGCGCAAGCAGCAGATGCCGCGCACGATGAGATCGATCTTCACGCCCGCGGTGCTTGCTTTATACAGCGCCTTGATCATATCGCCGTCGACAAGAGCGTTCATCTTAGCGATGATCCTGCCGGCAGAGCCTTTTTTCTCCTCGTTTTTTATCATCGCAAGGAGTCGCTCTTTGATCTGCATCGGCGACATAGAGAGGTTGTCGAGCTTGCGGTTTTTGTTGTAGCCCGAGAGGATGTGGAAGAAATTCGTCGTATCCTTATCGAAGCGATCGCCGCAGGTAAAAAAGCTCACGTCGGTGTAAATTTTAGCGCTCGAGCCGTTGTAGTTGCCCGTGCCTAAGTGGATATAAAATTTTAACTTGCCGTCCTCTTTTTTGATGATCTGAGTTACCTTGGCATGGACTTTAAAGCCCGTGATGCCGTAGATCACGTGCGCGCCCGCGTCTTCGAGCGCCTTCGCCCAGTGCAGGTTGTTTTCTTCATCAAACCTCGCCTTAAGCTCGACCATCACCGTCACCTGCTTGCCGTCGCTTGCGGCCTCGATCAGGCTCTGGACGATCGGGGAGTTTTTCTCCACGCGATACAGCGTCATACGGATCGAGATGACCTTCGGATCCTTGGCGGCCTCTTTGATGAGTTTTTGCACCGGATCGAAGCTTTCGTAAGGATGAATTAACAAGATATCCTCCTTCTCCATAGCGCTCATAACGGAGGTGTTTTCGTTAAAGGGGGGTAGCGTCTTTGGCAGATACTGAGGATGGGCTAGAAAGGAAAAATCCTTATTAGAGGCGATCTCCCAAAGCCCGTCTAGCGTAAGCGGCACGGCGCATTCATATATATCTTTGTAAAAGATTTTAAGATGAGAATTTAGAAATTCTAAAAGCTCGGCATCGGCATCTTTTTCGATCTGGAGCCGCACAAAAGCCCCCTTGCGGCGCAGTTTAAGCCCCGCTTCTAGGATCATCATAAAATCGTCCGCTTCCTCCTCTTCGATCACGATATCTGCGTTTCGCGTGACGCGGAAGGCTGCGGAGCTGATGAGCTTGTAGCCGGGGAAAATCTCCTCCGCATGGCGTTTTACGATGGTGCCGATCGGCACGTAGGTGTTTTGCGCGACCTGCACGAAGCGCGGGATCACGCGCGGAATTCTAATCATCCCAAAATGTACCGACTCGGGCGCGCCCTCGTCGCAGAGCTTGACTGCGAGGGAGAAGCTGAGATTGTTTAGATGTGGGAAAGGATGGGTCGCATCCACTGCGATCGGGACGATGACGGGCATTATCTGCGAGAAAAAAAATTCGTCCGCTACCGGCTTTAGCTCGGGCTGCAGCTCGTCGTAGCTTTTGATAAAAAGCCCGTTTTTGCAAAGCTCCTTTTGTATGCCGAAATACTGCTGCTCAAGCTCGGTTTGTTCGTTTCTTAAATAGGAGCGGATCGCGCGTAGCTGCTCAAGAGGCGTCATCTCGTCATCGCCGCTGGTTATAACACCGGCGGTGAAAAGCTGCTTCAGACCCGCCACGCGGATCATATAAAATTCGTCTAAATTAGTGCTGTAAATCGCTAGAAATTTTAATTTTTCAATTAGCGGGATATCCTTTTTGCATTGTTCCAGCACGCGAGTATTGAAGCGTAGCCAGCTTAGCTCGCGGTTTATAAAATTATTTTGTGTTTGCATAAAAACTCCTTTTTGAATATTAATTCTAAGATTATAGCCCAATTAAGATTAAATTTTAAAGTCCGAATTTCATGAGCTTGAAAGTGGGGCAATTTAGTATTTAAAATTCTGCCCTAATTCCCTATTTTTCCTAAATCCTTGCACATTTGCGCGTCGCCGTCTTTGCAGCCCAGCTTTAAATACCAATTTGCTCTTTCTCTTCCTCGCTCATATCAAGCACCCATTTGCACGCTTGTTTTATTGCGAGTTAAAAATAGCGCTTTCATTTCAGCCGCTCTAAACGATATAAATTTGAATCAGAAAGCGACGTAAATTTTATCTTTTTACTAACGGCTACACTTTGATTGCGCTCTGCCGCGACCGGCATCATTAAGATCAAAAGCGCCAAAATTGCTGGATAGAATTCTTTAATTATCGCTCTTTGCCCTTCTTTGGATTTGCCATCTTTTACTCCTTAATTGAATTTGCGTTGTATTTATCAGTTATTTCTTCAAATGCTTCTATCGCACACTTTACAGGATCGTGTTCCTCCTCATCTCGTAAGCAGTTTTCTAAAGCTATCTTTAACGCGCAAGATCTTAGTTTAAATAGTTTTTTCTGATCGGTAAATTTTTCACAAGCCGTAGTGTAATTTATAACAGCCTTTTTAATGTTGCCTCTTAAACCTATATCTTGTGTTCCAAGAGCAAAACAAGACTCCGCGATACCCGCTTTGCAAGATTTTTCATAAGGAGTGATAGAAGCCTCACGCATACCAAGCTTAGGACCTAATATATAACCAAGATCCGAGCATCCGATCATATCTCCGCCATCACATTTTTTAGATAAAATTTCTATTAGTTTAGTACACGAGCTATATTTGCCGTTTCCTTTATCGCATTCGTTATAAAGATTTTCCTCTTCAGCCGTAGGCTTACCAGCCATTACGATAGAAGCTAAAAATATCATAGAATAAAATACAAAATTAATTTTCCCCATACAATTTCCTTTCGACACCTTCAAAAATAATTTTACCTTTTTTTATAGGGTTACACTCTTTGTCTTTTAGGCAGGCTTTCAGTTCCTCGATATTTTTGCAAACTATATCTCTATCTTTAAGATCGCTATTACAAACTTTTTCAAGACTTTTAATTGCTGCTTGCATATTACCGTTTAGATATATATCTAGCGTACCCAATATAAAACAGTGATATGTACTATTGGCATCACACAGCTTAATCAGATATTTCGTAGCTTCCTCTATTCGGCGTAATGATCGCAAAAGATCACTCTGTATAGCACATGAGCGCATATCACCGCCATCGCACTCTTTAGATAAAATTTCAACGAGTTTATTGCACGAACTATATTTTCCGTCACCGTAATCGCAGGATTTCAAAAGCGCTCTTTGCTCTTCGCTCCTCAAATCTTCTAACTTTATTAAACCTGTTAAAGACGATTGTGCCGCAGCAGGGATCGATACAAATGCCATTATAAACGTAAATAACGAAATTTTAAGATAGAATTTTTTCATTAGCACTCCTTGTTTTAAGCGGCGATTATATTTAAAAATTTTTAGTTAGCTCTTAAATTTAAGGAGCGCGGCGGCGCGATAAATGCGCCGTAATCCCACCCGCCTGCGCTTAGATCAAATTTTAAAATTTTCCGTCCGTTGCGCACGAAAACTCCATAATCCGTCGTAAAATTTCGCTCGCAACGGGTCTAAGTTGCGCGGGCATAATCCACCGTCCTACTTCCCGTCTAAATTTAAAATTTCACTCGAAATTTCATCTATCGTCGCGTTGAAATCCTCCGCCAGCGCGCGCTTTAACTCCTCTTTCGCCGCCATCATATCGCGCACGATCGCAGCTTCAAACTCCTCTCGGTTCAGCGCCTCGTCGCCCTTGGCAAACGCAAAATCCAGCCCAAACCACGTAGCCACGGCAAATGCAGGCACGCACACCACCGCGCCTGGACCGCACACAAGCCCCGCACTACCGCTTGTCGCGCTGGCGCCCGCCTTGGTAAGGGTCTTCGCGCCCGTCTTAGCCGCGGTTTTAGCGAGGCTTTTGCTTATCAGCTTTGCGCCTAGCACGCCGCCCAGCGCCCCCAGCCCCGTTCCGCTCGCGCGATACGCCTTGCTTTTTAGACTGAAGCTCTGCGTGACGTTGAGATCGATTTTCGCGCCGTATTTTTTGAGCGTAAAATTTAGCGAGCTCTCATAATTTTTGACGTTTGCCGCAGCGATTTTAGCGATATTTTCGCCAAAATCTTTCGGGAAGCTTTCGCTTACGAAGAGCGCAAATTTCTCATTCAGATACGCCCCCGCGTCATCGTCCCACACGCTGTGCCACAGCACCAGATAATCGCTCAAAAACGAGTAATTGAAATCCGCCATTTTCTGCGCGCTGAGCCTCGCGCCCTCGTCGTAAACGGCGTCTATGTAGCTATTCAGCGCGGATGCGGCGTTTGCTTCCGCGGCAAAGCGCGTAGCGTTTAGCTCGCCTCTTAGAACGTCCACCTCTCGCGCGCTTAAGATCAGCCGCTCGCCGCTTTGCAACACGATCTGCACGCTCGTCTCGACCGCGCTTTTAGGATGTGCGCCCTCCGCCCTGCTCGCTGCCGTTCGCGTCTGCGCGGCGCAGATCAAACACAGCGTGATGTATGCAAGCGCAAATATCGTGCCGCTAAAGCGCCCTATTTTGGGCGCGGACGTGGCTCGCGGCATAAAAAGCACGAAGGCGCAAAGATGCAAAATCGCGCAGTAAAAGAGGAAATCTCCCGCGCAGATCAGAAACAAAAGAGCGATTTTTAGCGAGCTAGGGCTCTGCGACAGCGCCAGATCAAACAGCGCGTTTTTGTAAAATTTCAAAGCGTAAATTTCATTTAGCAGAGCGGATCTGAAGTGCGCTTGCGGCGCGGTAGACTTTAAAATTTCAAAAATTTCGGCTACCGATGCGGGGCTGGTCGCGGAATTTTCAGCCAAGATCTGCGCCGTCCTGACGGAGCCCGCTTTAAAATTTGCGGGCGAAGCGGTAGGTTTTTTGGCGGCATCCGGCGCGGGCTTGACGGCATTGCTCGTCCCGGAATTTCGCACAACTATGGCGACGTTATTCGTCGCGGAATTTTTAGCGGCGTTAGCGGCGTTATCCGTCGCTAAATTTCCGACGGGCGCGGAAGCGTCGTTTGCCGCGAAATTTCCCATGGATGCGGCGGTGCGGGCGGGCGGAGTAAAATTTATCGCGGAATTTTGAAAGTGCGCGGTAGTATCTACGCCGTCCGCGAGCCGCAAATAGGCTAAATTTAGAGCGAAATTTACCGCTACGGCAAGCGCGGCTAGCAGCAAAATACTAAGTTTGAGCGATAAAATTCTAGGGTTTTTAATCTCTTTTAGGCTAAGCTTAAGCACCACCAGACGCATCAGAACAAGAGCTGCAGGCAGCGCCGCGAGCGTCACGAATAGCTCCGCGCCGCGCAGATCGGCTATGCCTAGCGCCAAAGTGGCGCTTAAGATAATCGCGCCCGCGCAGGCAAAAACCCCGCTTATCAGCCTGCCTCTAAAAATTTTAATCAAAATTCCGCCGCTGCGAAATAGCGCCGCATTGGCGCGCTGCTTCGCCTCGTAAAAAAAGCTAAATAGCACCCGAAATAGCGCGTAAGCCCAAAACGCCGCCAGCGCGCAAAAGCCCGCGTCGTCCAAATCCTGCGCGTAAAGCGCGAAGCAAAAAACGCTAACGATCAGCGCTAGTCTAAGCGCTATTTCACAGATCCAGCGGCGCGTCGTCGTCATCGAGCCTGTTTGCCTCATTGACCTTTGGAATACCCATTTCTTCGATATTTAGAGGCGGTGCGGGTTTAAATTTTGCCTCATCCTCTTGCGCCTCAAAAGGCGGCTCATCGCCATCGCCTCTTTCAAAATACGCAGCATCTTCTTGCTGCATGTTCTTTGCGCCTTGCGATGCGCCTTTTGCGCCCGGAGATGTGTCTTTTACGCCTTGCGGAGTGCCCGCTAAATTTTTATGCGCGCCCTCTGTTTGAGGCGCGACACCGCCCGCTCTTGCATCATCTAAATTTTGCCTCTTAAATTCTTGCTTTTGCGGTGCATTCTGTGCCGCACGACGCACCTCTGCTAAGCTCTGCTCTGCGCTAAATTTAGGCTCGGCGCCTATCTCATCGCCGTCCATTTCCTCGTCGCTTTCGCCAAAGCTAGGCATCTCATCAAAATCGATATTTACTCCGTGGTTTCGAGCGCTAGCGGAGCGTGTGTTTAAGCTTACGCCGCTATTTTGCGCTTCGTTAAAATTTTGGGCTTCATTAAAATTCTGCGTTAAATTTTGCTGTAAATTCTGCGCTGCATCGGGATTCGGCATATCTAGGCGCGGCGCAGTAGGCTCCTCAAAGCCCTGATCTTGCAGCTGCGAGACGTAGTCGAGATTGTCGTTTTCATTAAAGATCGCGCTCTCGCTGGGCTCGCCGCCGAAGCTCGTATCGACGAAGCGGGTAAATCTGCCCTGAAAGCCCACCTCGATCGTCCTACCCGCCTCGCCCGAGCGGTTTTTGCCGACGATGATTTCGGCTTTTTCCTGATAGTCGTTGCGCCTAAACACGGGCTCGCCCGCGTCCTTGCCCTCGGCCTCCAGCCGCGAAATGCGCTCGCGCTCCATCTGCTCTTTATAAACCTCGTCGCGATAGACGAAAAGTATGATGTCGGCGTCCTGCTCGATCGCGCCGCTTTCGCGCAGATCGCTTAGCATCGGGCGTTTGTTCGAGCGCGCCTCAAGCGAGCGGTTTAGCTGCGATAGCGCGATGATCGGGATGTTTAGCTCGCGCGCCAAAAGCTTGAGCCCGCGCGAAATTTCGGCGATTTGCAGGTGGCGCTCGGAGTAGTTGCTCGTGCTCGTCATAAGTCCGATGTAATCGATCACGCAAAGCTCGATATTGGCGTCCGCGGCTTTGAGTTTGCGCAGCTGGGTGCGGACCTGGTGTATATTCACGTAGCCGCTGTCATAGACGAAAAGCGGCATATTCAGCACCGCGTCGCAGGCGTCGTTGAAGCGCGTCCAGTCGTCGTCGCTGAGCTTGGCGCTCATTATGTCGCTTAGCGGGATCGAGCTAAGCGCGCTTAGTATGCGATACATCAGCTGCACGGAGGGCATCTCGAGCGAGAAAAATACGACGCCCTTGCCGCTTTGCAGAGTTTTCATCATCAAATTTAGCGCAAAAGCGGTCTTTCCCATACCGGGGCGGGCGGCGATTATGATGAGCTCACCCGGTTTCAACCCCTTCGTGCAGTCGTTTAGGAAGCGAAAGCCCGTATCTAGCCCCACGAGCTCCGAGCCTGCGAGCGCCTTTTGGCGCTTCAGCTCCTCTACTACGTCGGCGATGATCTCGTGCGATTTTTTGATGCCGCCGTGGCGCTCCTCATCGACGAGCTCGTAAATTTTGGAGCTAATTTTATCGGCGGTGTCCTTGCTGCGCACGGCTTCGTTTACCATCGAAGGGATCTCGTGCGCGACCTTGATTAGCGAGCGCTTGATCGATTTTTCGCGCAGCTCGAGCGCGTATTTTGGGGCGTCGACCACGCCGCTGGTGGCTACAACCTCGGTAAATGCGCCATCGTCGTAGCGCTCGGCTAGCCATTTTTTAACGAAGCTCGGCGCGATCGGCTCGTTGTGCGAGGAGCACTTGACGATCGCCTCGTAGATGTCGGCGTGCGGCTTGTAGAAAAAATCGCCGACCGAGATTATCTCGCTCAGCTCGCCGTATGCATCCTCATTTTGCAAAAGCGAGCTTAAAATCGCGCGCTCCATATCCAGATCGTATAAATTTGCAGGCACATTCTGCTTCGTTGCCATCGCTTCCCCTCGTTTCGCATTTAAATTCTATAAAATTTCAAGCTCGCTTCCGCAAATCTCTGCGGTGCGATAATTTTAAATTTTATAGAATTGAAATATCGCCTACTAGCAAAATTCTATCGGGCAAAATTTTATAATTTGAGCCGCTTTAAATTTTGCTATCTAAAATTTCATCCTCAGAATTTTCGCCTTTAAAATCCCGTCAGTTTTAAATTTCGCCCTTTGAAATTTTGACTCTTAAAATTTCGCTCGCCTTAAATTTAGATGCAGGACGAAATCCAGCCGGATGAAATTTCGTGGCGTATCGGAATTTCATCCGTCAAGATTCCGCTTTGCGGCACGGAATTCTACCGAGGCAAATCTGCGAGTAAAATTGGCGAGCGCATAGAGCCAACGCCTAAATTTCATAGACAGCATAAAATTCTACCGCTTAAAATTTCGCGCGGTAAATTCTGCTCTATAAAATTTCGCTCCAAATCGCGAGTTTGAAATTTTAAAATGAAATTCCAAGACGAAATTCCAAAGCTACAATTTTAAACTCAAAAATTTCACACGAAATTTCAGCGCTAAAATTCCAAACCGAAATTACAAGCCGTACTCTCAAAGGCTCAAATTTAAAAGCGCTGCCTCGGAATTAAATTTTAAAATTTTACGCCAAGACACGCTGTACCTATGAGCCTAAACGAATCGCGATGAGCCCGAGAGCACCTTAAAATGCCGAGCAAACTATAACTAGCCAAGCGCGCCAAAATTCAGAGCCGAGCCGCCCAA
>ERZ773083.1160-NODE-1160-length-18629-cov-5.909766_pt1 | contig 18629 bp, 22 predicted proteins | sample MGYA00511465_ERZ773083 | MGnify/ENA primary metagenome ERZ773083 (study PRJEB29015, sample SAMEA2738001) | human oral metagenome | biome: human oral; feature: human-associated habitat; material: dental | place: China | collected 2060 ... | reverse complement strand
GGCGGTGGCATCGGGCGGGGCGACGGCGGCACCCAGGATCAGGGCCGCCTCCCACGGGATCCCCAGCGACGACGCGATCCACGCCACAGCGAAGGCGGTGGCCACCACGAACACCGTCGAGGTGATCAGGATGCCGCGCAGGTCGCGTCGGATGGCGTTCTTGGAGGTGGTGAGGCTCTCCCAGAACAACAGGCCCGGGAGGAACAGCAGCAGCACCACCTCGGGGGGCATGTGAAGACTCTCCAAGCTGGGCACGAAGGCCAGCGCGAACCCGAGGAGGACCTGCGTCAACGGCACCGGAAGACGCAACTTGGGGGCCAGGGCATTGCCCGCCACCACCGCAATCCCGACCCCGACCGCGATGATGAGACCCTCCATGCGCCACCCTTCCCTGATTTCCCTCGACGAGTCACCCGGCGGTTGGGACCGGGTCGGTTGAATTATCCCCTATGCCCCCAAACCGGAAAACCGGTTGAGCCGGCTTCGGGAAGAGAAATCGGGCGACTACTTCGCGAACTCCTTCTCCAGGCGTTCACGCATCCGCACGTGGATGGCGTCGGCGTCCTCCTCCCAGCCGAAGACGCACACCGACAGCGGGCCGTCGTAGTCGATCTCCCGGAGATACCCGAAGACCTCGTCCCACGGCACCTCGCCGTTGCCGATCTCGTTGTGCTGGTGAATGCGGGCATCCCCCCCGGGCGGGTTGATGATGTAGCGATTCCCGACGTTCGCGAGATGGTTCCACACGTCCGCGACGTGCACGTGTCGCAGCCTCGGGCCGGCGTACTCCATCATCGCCCGCGGATCCCCCCGGCCCTCGGACAGGTGGAACATGTGCGGCAGGCAGAACTCGTAGTTCAGCCACGGCTTGTTCACCCCGCGCACGATCTGCACGGCACGTTCGTTGGTCTCGACGAAATCGTAGGGGTGGGCCTCGATGGTGCACTCGATGCCGCGTTTCTCGAAGTCCGGGATCAGCTCCTCAATGGACTTGTAGAACTGGTGCTCCGACTTCAGGGGCTCGTTCGGGTCGCCCGAGAACTCGGTGGCGATCAGCGGCACCTCCAGCTCCTCCGCGATCTCCAGGAGACGACGGAAGTTGCGCACCTGCGCCTGGCGTTCCTGTTCGTCGGGCGAGGACCAGTTGAACACCGGGTTGAAGGTCCAGATCTTCACACCGGAGGCGGCCATGGCCTTCCTGACCTTCGCGACCTCCGCGTCGTCGACCTTGGGGTAGTGGTGCCACTCGTGGAAGTCGGCACGCGGCGACAACTCGATGTACTCGTAACCGAGATCGGCGGCCTTGAAGCATTCCTCGGCGACGCTGAGGTGGGGGTGGTACATCGACGGGTCCAGCAGGATTTTCACCATGGGGGTCCTCCTCAGGCGTAGAACGCGGGCTTGGGCATCATCTCGACCGCCACCTCGCCGTCGGCCTCAAGGGCCTTGACGCCGGCGTCGCAGACACAGGCGGCCGCGTAGCCGTCCCACGCGGTGGAGCCGGTGTGACGGTCCTCGGCGACGGCGGTGATCCACTCCTGCACCTCACGCACGAAGGCCTGGCCGAAGCGCTGGTTGTGGTCCATGGTCAGCCGGTTGCGCCGCCCCTGCAGGTCGGCGCGCTGCACCAGTTCCTGGTCGCTGAGCCGCACCGCACCGTTCTCGCCGACCAGCTCGCACTGGATGTCGTAGCCGTACTGGCAGTTGACGAAGATCTCGTCGTCGACGCGCACCCCGGAGGTGGTGGTGAGGATCAGCACCAGCGGGTCCTGCAGGTGTGGGAAACGGTTCCTGGTCTTCTTCGGCTTGTCGACGCGGGCCGAGACGAACTCCTCGCCGAGCAGCCAGCGCATGGTGTCGATCTCGTGGATGGCGGTGTCGTTGATCGCCATGTCCCAGGTGTAGATCTTGGGCACCGTCGGGTTGCGGTGCGCGTTGTGGACCATGAGGGCCTCGCCGATCTCGCCGGCGTCGAGGATGGCCTTCATCTCCCGGTAGGAGGCGTCGAAGCGACGCATGAAACCGACGGTGACGAGCTTCTTGCCCGCCTTCTGCTCGGCCTCCATGATGCGCGCACAGGCGTCGGCGGTGGGGGCGAGGGGTTTCTCGCAGAAGACGTGCGTGCCGGCCTCGACGGCCGCGATCACGTCGGGCTCGTGGGCTGGCCCGAAGCTGCAGATCATGACGGCGTCGACGTCGTTCGAGGCGATGAGTTCCGCGGAGCTCGGGAAGGTCGTCGCGCCGATCCGGTCGGCGACCTTCCGGGCGTTCTCGGCGTTGAGGTCGGTGACGGCCACCACCCGGCCGCCTGCGATGACGCTGTGGATGCGTTCGATGTGCGCCTGCCCCATGCCGCCGGGACCGATCATTCCGATTCGCAGGGTCATGATGTCGCTCACTTCACCCCGAGGCCGATGGAGGCCAGGTATTCGCGGACCTTGATGGCGTTGGGCAGCGGGTAGGACGGGTCGCAGCCGTACATGTCCTGCTCGCAGATGACGTAGAGCTCCTTGTCGAGATCGGCGAGGGCCTCGACGAGGCTCGGCATGTCGGGTTCGCCCTCCGGCGGCGGCACGGAGCAGCCCGCCTTGACGGCCTTCACGAACGGCCAGTCCTCGTCGTGGGCCTGCTTGACGAGCTTCGGGTCCATGGCCTTGATGTGGACGTAGGAGATGCGCTCCGGGTAGTCGCGGATCAGGGCGGTGTTGTCGGCCATGCCGTAGACGATGTGGCCGGTGTCCAGGCAGAAACCGACGTACTCGGGGTCGGTGGCCTGGAAGATGCGGTCGATGTCCTCGCGGGTCTCGATGTGGGAGTCGCCGTGCGGGTGGAGGACCATCGTGAGGCCGTAGTCCTCCTTCATCATGCGGCCGAGCCGGTTGGCGTTGTTGATGTACAGCTCCCAGGCCTCGCCGTCGAGATGACGGACATCGGTGAACTCGCCGGTGTGCTCGTCGCGGAACATCGGTGGCAGATGCACCACGTACTCGGCGCCGACGGCGGCGTGGGTCTCACCGATGGCGCGGAAGGTGCGCTCCGTGTCGGCCCAGGCCTCGGCCTTGTGAAGGACGCCCCAGCCGGTGCCGGCGACGACGCGGAAGCCTCGCTTGCCCATCTCCTCGGCCAGGCGCTTGGGGTCGGTGGGGAAGTAACCGAAGGGACCGGTCTCCATCACGGAGAAACCAGCCTCGGCCATCTCGTCGAGGGCTTTCTCCCACGGAATCTGCGCCGGATCCTCGGGGAACCAGACACCCCACTGGTCGGGACAGACACCGATGGTCAGCTTGTTGTATCGAGGCTCGGGGTTGCGGGACTTGTCGGCCATGAAGGTCCTTTCTGGCGCGTCGTTGGGCACGATCCAGCCTAGGTTCGGTCAAATGTCCTGTCAATTGTTTCCAAGGTGCAAATTTTCGTGATGGAAGTGACTCTCGACGCGGTGTGGCGGGGTCGCGGGTGCGGTGGCTCGAGCCCCATGGGTGGGGACCGCACATCCGGTCTGCCCGGAGGTCGCGCCAGCTAGGATGCGGTCCATGGACACTGCCTTGTTCGAGGCGCGAGTCAAGGAGATCTCGAGACTGAGAAGCTGTCTCTGCGGCGGTCGGGTCGAGCGCTGGCCACGAAAACAGGCGCTGCGTGACATGCTCTTCGACATCGTCGTCGGCTGCATGCAAGAAGGGTCTACGTGGACGGAGCGTGAGATCACCCAGGAGCTGGCCGCGATCACGGCGGACCCCGTGACTTTGCGGCGCGCCCTCATCGACGAGGAACGGCTGATGCGCTCACCTGACGGAAGCCAGTACCGGCTGGCATCGAAGGTTGCGTCCGGGTAGTCGCTCCCGGAAGGGACCCGCTTCAACTAGGGAATTCGCGCTCGGCCTGCTGGTTGTGAACAAGCTCGTGGGTTCGCCCCAATCCGGGATCACTTCTCCATCTCAGGATCCGCGTCGCTTCCGTCTTCGAACCGGTGGTCGTGACGTCCAGTCAGGGGTGTTTCGGGCCGGACCGTGTCAAGGCACGCCTGGTCGGTGTTCCTCGCCATGTAGCGCTGCATCTGCCTCACGGCCTTGCCCAGGTTCGAGTACCGGGCGGCAAACTCTCCGAAGGCCGGTTCGAGCTGGGAGGACAGGCGCTGGTTGACATCGCTGACGATGTTCACCACGTGGTCAGGCTCCAGGTCGCAGTCGACGGCCAGAGCGTTCCAGTCCTTCAAGGTGATGTTGCCGGTGTGTCGCCGCGACCCGATCGGCATGGTGAGCCGTTGGCTGTACTGGGGGTAGGCCCCCAGAGGAACCAGGTCGTACAAAGGCGACAAGCGGGGTTCGTTTTCAAGCATGATGCTGTAGTTCTTGGCGTGGGCATCAGCGTTGCCGATGGCGGTGTTGATGGCCAGTTGCTCGACGAAACAGTAGGCCAGTTCCGAGTCGTGGCGGCGCAGCAGGGCGATGGCGTCGGCCGGGCTCGTGAGGTATTTGCCCTCGGGGTCGCGGCCCAGGGCCTGTTGCAGGTCCTCGACGTGGAGGCGGCGGCTGAACCCTGAGGGCATGAGCTCGCGGTCGAAACGCTCGACCACATAGGCGCTCTGGTCATCGAAGTGCGCCACGCGGGCTCGCGGGACTGCGAACCCGGCCCGTCGGACCAGATCCATTGCCCGGGCCTCGAATGCCTCGATGTGTTTGTTCCGGGCGTCACCGGGTTTGACGATGTGGGTGGACGGGGTTTGCGCGTCGGGTCGGTACCAGCTGCCCGCCGGCCAGCCCGCGCCAGCCAGGGAAACCCCCTGGCCGCCGCCCTGGGCGAGGCCTTCACCCCCAAACGCGCTGTCTCCTACATCCGCGTCTCCACCCGTGAACAAGCCCAGCGCGGCGGGGCCGAGGAGGGATTCTCCCTGCCAGCCCAACGCGAAGCCAACCGCCGCAAAGCCCAATCCATGGGAGCCCTCATCGTCAAAGAGTTCGCCGACCGCGGCGAGTCCGCCCGCAGCGCCAACCGCCCCGAACTGCAAAAGATGCTGGCCTACCTGACACAGGACGGCCAGATTGACTACGTCATTGTCCACAAGTTGGATCGCCTGGCACGGAACCGGGCGGACGATGTGGAGATCACCCGGGCGTTTGACGAGGCCGGCGTGCGCCTGGTGTCGACGTCGGAGAACATTGACCAAACTCCCGGCGGCATGCTGCTGCACGGCATCATGTCCTCCATCGCCGAGTTCTACTCGCGCAACCTGGCCAATGAAGTCATCAAGGGGATGGGCGAGAAAGCCAGAAACGGCGGGACGCTGGGCAAAGCGCCACTGGGGTACATGAACGTACGCGCCAGGGACGAGAACGGGAGAGAAGTCCGCACTATCGCCCTGGATGAGGAACGCGCACCGCTGATCCGGCTGGCCTTTACCGAGTATGCGACGGGTAACTGGACGGTGCGGCAGCTGGCGGAGCACTTGGCGGAGTTGGGGCTGACGACAGCGCCGTCGCCAGCGCGGCCAGCCAAGCCGATCACGGCGACCAGACTGCAGAACATCTTGCATCTGCCCTACTACAAAGGGGTCATCTCCTTCCAAGGGGTGGACTATGTCGGTGCACATGAGCCGCTGGTAGATAGCCAGACGTGGCAAACCGTGCAGCAGATGCTCGCTTCGCGGCGCACGGGTGAGCGGCAACGCACTCACAACCACTTCCTCAAAAGCACGGCAGTGTGTGGTGTGTGCGGAGCGCGGCTACTCGTCCAGCGAGCCAAGAATAGCAAGGGCGTGGTGTATCCGTACCTCGTCTGCGCCAGACGCCATCGGGTACACGACTGCACCTTCAGGGCGGTGCTCATCGACGAGGTGGAGGAGTTGGTGGCAATGCTGTACCAACGTATCCAGCTGACGACTGAGGATCAAGGCAACGTGAAACGCTATCTCCAGGCCGAACTGGCGCAAATTGAGGCGGGCAAAGCCAGCCAGATTCGCTCACTCACGACGCGCCGCACTAACGTGGAGGACAAGCGCCGCAGGCTGCTGCACGCCCACTACGAAGGTGCTGTGCCCCTGGACTTACTCAAGGAAGAACAGGCCCAGCTGATGGCCGAGCTGGAGCGAATTGAGCGTCAACTTGACGCCTACCGAACAGATGTGACGGCAACCCGACGCGTTATGGAGACGGTGCTCAACCTTATGCAAGACTGCTCACGCCTCTACACCGCCGCCCCCGCCCATCTGAAGAAGCTGCTCAACCAGGTGTTCTTCGAACGCATCTTGGTCAATCCGCGCGTTGACGACGACGGCACGGTCATCATGCCAGGCACGCCGCCCTCGCAAAGCGACAGCGGCAATGCGGCCGATGATGTGGGCCAGGCGAGCGACCAAGCAGAGCGACAGCATACTGATGTCGCCAGTCTGTGCATGAGAGATGAGCTGGCTGCATGGAGCGTGCCCGAGGATGATGGCGACAGTGATATGACGACGGAGCGTGTTGCGATGGTGTGCCCGCTGCCTCTTCCACGAATGACAACCAGCAGCAATGGGATAACTTTGACCGCTTACCTCCGCTTCCCCTTCACCTATCTGGCTAGCCCTGCTCTTCGGAGAGTAGCTACGCAAGATGCTGTCTGGCTCAACAAGCAAAAAGCTGGTGCGCAGTTGCACCAGCAAAACATACCTATCCTCACTGGGAAGAGCAGCCCTCTCCATAGCCTGCCCTATGAGGCTGTTCCGTTTGGCTGTTGTTCGTATATGAGGGTATTGGTACAGCTTTCTTCTGCTAATGAAACCGATTAGCTACATTGTGTCAAATAGCGCAATTTATAACCTACCTGTCCTAAAGTGTATCCTTTTGACCGCACGCCACAATTAAAGTAAAATTTATAATATGCCTCATATACACAACCAGCCTGGTCAGCACGACATCTGCGCTAGCGGGTATATTGTGAAACTGACAGGGGGTGCTGAGCCTCGGATTGTTTTGCATAAGCATCGCAAGCTAAACAGGTTATTGCAGTTTGGTGGGCATGTCGAGCTGGACGAGACACCGTGGCAAGCGGTCTTACGGGAAATAGCCGAAGAATCTGGCTACGACAAAAGCCAGCTAAGGTTGTTGCAGCCGCGCTACAATAGACTGGCTTCATTGCCCGGAGTGAAGCTACATCCTCAGCCGATCGCGATTCACACATATCCTGCCGAGGGTGGACATTATCATACAGACATAAGTTATGCGTTTATTACGTCGGAAAATCCGATGCATGATATAGCTAGCGGTGAATCCGACGACGCTAGTCTCTTTAGTTTGAGTGAGTTAAAAAAGCTAACATCGAAACAAATGTACGACAATGCCAAAACCATCGCTATGTACACTTTGGCCACGGTGACCGAAGAGTGGGAGGAAGTGGATTTATTACTTTATAAACTCTAGGCCGTCCCTAGTTATGAGGTCATACAGATCGTCAACTAGACCATCCACGTACGGTTTGTAGTATGTGTCTATTTTGAGCATAGGTACTTTTTGGCGCACAAAATCATAGACAACCTTAGTCCCCATGCCTAAATTTGCTCCATTTTTTGACTTATCGCGTAAATCTACGGCCTGTGCCGCTATCATCAATTCTATAGCTAGTACATGCTTGACGTTATCCAATATATCGACCACCTTACGGGCGGAGATTGAACTCATGGCTACAAAATCTTCGGTGTTGGCAGATGTTGGCACAGAGTCAACCGACGCTGGATGGGCTAATATTTTATTTTCTGAGACTAGTGAGGCTGTGGTATACCGCAAAATCATTAGCCCTGTCCTCATCTTTTCTGATGCTCTAAGGAATGCGGGTAGGCCATTATTGAATCTATCATCAAGTAGAGCGGCAATCCTTCTGTCTGAGATATTTGCAAGTTCGCTTATTGCGATAGCTAGAGTTTCCATAGCGATGCCAACAGACTCACCATGAAAATTTCCACCCGTCATAAACTCTGCTAAGTTTGTTTCTTCGTTTTTTATGAATACCGGATTGTCAGTTACACTATTTAGTTCAATCTTCGCTATGCGTGAGGCATACTCAAGAGCCTCACGTATGCCCCCATGCACCTGCGGTATACATCGCACAGAGTAAATGTCCTGGATGCTACTCGTATTTACTAACGAGCTTCCGCGCAATAAATGTCTGACATTGTCAGAGACAATGCGCTGTCCTTCAAAAGGCTTTAGGTGATGTATAATCGGATCGTAAGCAACTGTGCTTGCCCCGATAGCATCAGCCGATATGCACCTGAAAGATCGGTAATCTTAGACAACTTTCTTGATTCGTGCACTACGGTTGATGCAATAGCTATAGCATAGGACGTATTATTTATTAAAGCTAGACCATCACGATGGCTAAGTCTTAATGGTCGTAAATTTTTCTTCTTTAAGGCTTCGCGGGCTTCCATTCTTGCACCATTCAGATAGACATAGCCCTTGCCCTTACATGCCCTTTTAGCATAGGAGCACCGACCCCAGTGGCGTGAGATAGTATGATACCTTCCTGAACGTCTTCATGGGGGTGTCAATTTTTATACCCTTAAGAGCTCCAATTCCAGTGGTAAGGCCATATATGTCCTCTCCTCTATTAAGCAATTCTATAAGTCTCTTATTTGATATTTCTATCTTTGCGCGCGAATGTTTGGATAGCGATACGCTAATTTTGTTGTTAGATACCATATGAACCTCTTCGAAATCTAGTTCTTCTCCTAAAAGGAACGACAGTCCGTTTAATTCCATAATACTCCTTGATTATTAGTTTATGCTATAACTTGAATAGTCATCATACGTTTGATAACTTAGTCAGAAACAATTATAATAAAACATGCCGTATGTTTCAGAACAGAGAGGATAATGTATGAGTGAACCTCATGTTTCATGTATAGGAAATATTACGCAGGACAAGCTGCTTCGCGTTGATAGTATACCCGAACTGGATGATGTGGCATATGTTAACGAAAGTGTAGAGTGTATGGGAGGGAGGGGTGCTATAGTCGCTCTTGCGCTTGGTAGACTTGGGATATCGACCAGTTTGATAACAGCTGCATCAAACGATAGTATAGCTCGCAGCTACCTTGAGTTTCTTCAAAAGAACAACGTAGATATATCGTCTGTAGCTATTGATAATAGTGCAGGGTCATTATTCAAAGTCATAGTTGCGGTCTCTAAGGAGCAAGAGAACTGTATATCATTTTTCGAACCCAGTAATATCAACTTCTCGTCAATTCCAGGTCAGTTAGATACGGTTAATAACTCTGATATAGTATACTTCTCTACACACAAACGATCTTTTAATGAGTCTATGCTGTCGTCAGTAAAAAATGATTCTACAAAGGTAATCCATAATATCAGTAGCTACTTTTTACAATCCAAAGAGTATGTATCGCTCATGTTGAATAGAAGTAATATACTAATTGGAAACGAGCTAGAGACGAGTGCTCTTCTCAGGATCATTGGCTGTAGCTCCCCGCAGGAGTTATTAAATTATCACCACAACCTCGAGACAGTATACGCAACACAGGGAGATGCGGGATCGTGGATCTATAGCAAAGACTCAAGACCGTGCTTCGTAGAGGCACAAGATTCTGAGTCGGTCTCCCCTGTAGGGGCGGGTGATGCATACGCAGCGGGTGTAATATACGGTATAGCCAACGGATGGAGTAGCATACGCTGTGCAGAATTTGCGAGCAAAGTAGCCTCGATATCAGTTGGAAGTGCCACCTCCTACCCCGATTTAGATGCGCTTGACAGACTCATAGAGGATACAGGGGGTGAATTGTGAAAAAGATATATATGGCCGCGTCTGTATTCTCTGTATTTGAGCGGGATTTAAATCGACGCATCGCTGGACACCTCAGAAATCACGGCTATGAGGTGCTTCTGCCTCAGGATATAGAGCCTCCCCGTAAGGATGGCGCAGAGAATGAATTTGATATGGAGTTTGTATATAAAGGATGCAGAGATGGCATTAAAGTTGCGGATGTAGTTGTAGCTATAGTAGATGGAGCTGATGTAGACTCTGGGGTTGCATGGGAATTGGGATTTGCCCATGCAAGCGGAATACCGTCACTGTGTTTTAGAACAGACATACGAAAAGCTGAACATAATGGCGTAAATATAATGATTGAATATGGATCAACAAAGACAATATTTACCACAAAATATCATCAATCAGAGCATGATATTGTGAATGTTATTCTAGAGGAGCTGGAGAATATATAAATATGTCTGAAAAAAAGATTTTAATGTCAATTAAGACTAAGTATGCCAACAAGATTCTAGACGGCAGCAAAAAATGGGAATTTCGCAAATCAATTCCAAAACTCGAACACCCCGATACGCTTGACGTGGTTATATATTCATCGCAGGAAGATAAAGCTATCGTGGGAGAATTTCGTGCTGGACGTATAGCAAGGTGTTCTCTCGAGGAGTTAATGTCCATAACAGGATATGAAGACGACCCTGACGCGGTTAGTTGGTTTACGGCATACTATGCAACGCGAAGCTTGTGTAGTGCTCTTGAAGTCACATCGCCTATCAAGTACAACTCACCTATAAGCCTACTTGACATAAGGGGTCGCTTGCACGATTTCCGCCCCCCTCAAAGCTTCCTGTATATTACTCCAGGATCCGACTTAGATAATCTGATTAGCGAAAGGAAGGCAGAGGATAATGCTACTGACACCCCCGAAAGAATGTGAGATAGAATTCAACGATCTTCGCCTAGTCCGCCTTAAATGCGACCCGAAGTATGAAAATATATTTATTGAAAACACGACAACCTCAATAAAGGACACTTATGATGAGATAACGAAAGATTTTGCACGAAACCTAGTGAAGGTTGATCGCCTCGGTTACGATCCCGTGGGGTATTTCACTATCGGAAAAGAGGTGTGGCTTGCGTTTACCAAATCAGGCAGTGATTTTGTCGGCTTTGAGGTTGTAACGAGGAAGCGCGGCGGATGTATAAAAATTGGTCCTACGTATATTGGCCCTAATATGCGAGGGAGAGGATACGCCGAGCAGATGATAAATGCCCTGTGCAGGAGCTACCGCGCTGTGGGCGCTAGAAAGGTGTACGTAACAGCCCCCCTGAATAACGCACCGACTGCTGTTCTCGATTTTCAAAAGCTACATCTAAAAATGGAAGCGCTATTGTCTAGGCATTACCACATAAAATCTTCGGAAAGAGTGTGTGGAAAGTTCCTAGAAGACAGCCGAGGTGTAGAAAGTTCTACACCCTCAAGGCTTGAATTGTCGCTAGCAAATAATACATCTGCAAATGCATCCATAGAAATAAATAACCTACAAACAGAATTACCCCTTAGTCTACTATCCAATTTCATTAGGACTAACATGTCTCATTATTATGACGATATAGACGATGATTTTGTGAGGGCGCTGGTGCACGGTACCGAGGAGAGCCCGAAAGTATATGAGAAAAAGGCCAAGATTTTATTAACTATCGTCCATGATACAACCAAGCTAGCAGGTGTTGCGGCCCTCACCCCAAAGCGCGGGGGATCTCTAAAGATATCCCCTCTTATCATAGATCATAAAGTTGTTTGCAAAAAGGTGTTGGGTGATTTACTTGATATGATTATGCTACAAGCTAGGAGGATGAGTAGAAGGAAGATAACTATTATTTTGCCAGTATCCTGTATTGCAATGATCGACGTAATACTAGCGCATGGTTATGTATCTGAGGGTATATTGAGAGAACCTTATAAAAGATCCGTTGATATGGTAGTTCTATCGAAATTTCTACAGGAAGATGTTGGAGCTCTAGACTAATTTATGAATAAACCACAAAGTTTAGAGGAGTGGCTGGGTGTCATTAATAAAAACTTTGCTTCGTCTGGGGGTGTGGTTTACAGCTCTTCAGGTTCCACAGGAGAAGCTAGGGATATTATATATACCGATTATGTCATCAATGGAGCCGCACGGAGAACCACAGAGCTATTATCGCTTGTCCCGCATCGACTTAAATCTATGAAGGCTGTAGTGCTCTGGGGGTATGGTCTATTTCCACCCGCGCACTTCTACTCGTTATCTATGAGCGGGTTGGGCTGTCAAGTGTACCCTTTTGGGTCGGGTAGGAATTTTCCCACAGATCCTAAGGTAGATAAAATTCACAGAATATCGCCCAACATTCTCGTAGGTATGCCTGGCTATTTGATAAAAATAGCCAATTGCCTGGATGATAAAAGAATGCTGCAGAATGTTCGCAAATCTTTAAAGTTTATTGTGACGGGAGGAGAAGTTCTTACGTCTGATATCCGTAGGCGACTTGAGGATATATATGGGGTAAGAGTTTATGACCATTACGGTATGCTACAAGCCCCTATGGTAGCAGGAGACTGCATATACGGACATAAGCACATATCGAAAGAGTATACTCCTGAAATTTTAACGAATAGTGGCGATATTAAGGACTGGGGCGAAGGAATACTTTTGCTAAGCAGTAATAGTGCATGGGAGGGAGTTTCGATGAAACGACTTAATACACAAGATAGGGCGAGGCTATATAGATGCAGATGTAACATAAAGACGACTTGCGTTGAAGTTTTAGGCCGCAACAATCTAACCCGTAAGGTTAGGGGTCAGCTGGTAGACTTTGATAAGTTATTCTACCTATTGGACAATAGCGGTTTTGCTGGCAACTACTACTTTGAAGTGATAAGTGATCCTACAGATTCAATCTATATTCATATCGATAATAATGTCGATGTATCAAACTTCTATTCCCTACTTAATAATACGCTGCCCGTAAAATACGAAGTTCTTATAGAAGACTCACTAAAGGTTCCTAGAGGGCTAACGGAAAAAGAGCAGCGTTTAGTATTCCGACAACAGATCTAGTTTTATCTACTTTAATAGTATACTCACTTCACGTACCTCCCAGGTATACAGCTCATACAAACCTATCAAGGTCGTATTCGCCCATGAAAATTATTTTATCTTTTGGGGTAGCATTTCAGGGGAATCTCCACCTGTGACAGGTTTGCCGTGCGAGCCTGTACGTAGACTCCGTTACGTAAAGTAAGGAGTAAGTGTGTCAATCGTAGCAGAGCAAGCAGCAACTGTAGCCACTTATAGTGGGTAGTAATCGCGAGACGTGGGTGATGAATCTGTGGCTTGCGAACGACGAAACGTACTGCGACGAGGTGCGCCGCATTGTCCATATGTGCGGTGAATATGAACAAGCCGAGCGACTTGAGCCGTTGATTCGAGACGAGCTTAAAGGCAGTCTAGAATAGTCGGGTTTACTAGGTGACTTACTTGCAACCTCTCTCGGTCGCGTCAGTTGGCAAGAGATTCTAGAGAATAATCGCGCTAACTTCGCTTCCTGGGTATGACGAGAAATTACCCGAAGCATAAGGTGCCTAGCCATCAACTTCACACTTGATTTATATCACTACTAAAAACTATTGAATATTTATAGTACAAATAGTACAATTTTAAGTAGAGGTTCAATCATAAAACTGGCTCGTTAATAACACGAAAAGCTAGGCTTCAAGCAGTAGCGTTTTTTGGTTATCATCCCATGTAGTATACTGGGGTTAATGAGCCAATCAAGAATTCAGCTACAGATTGATACGTCAAAAGAAGTGCGCAACCGAGCCAAAGCCGTTGCTTATAGCCAAGGCATGAGCCTGACGGAATTGGTGCTTAAGGCGCTAGCGACGGTTGGCGATAAAGAGCTGAAGCAGCTGATTGAAAAGGATTTGCAGGAGCGTTCCGGGCGCGGACGTCCGCAGCAGTCCAAGTCTAGTTGATGTTATGACGAGTCGCGACAGGAGGGATTATGGCGCGACCAAAAGGAAGTAAAAATAAACCAAAAGCTCCGCTGGTGGAGCAATTTTCGTTCACGATTGAGCAGCGGATTAGGCTGGCGGCAAATTTGATCGTCGAGAAAATTATCGAAGACGGCGCGTTTGCCAAAAAGCTAATCACGATATTGGAGGATGATAAAAATGTCTCCAAATAATCAGCCGCGAATCGGCTTGCTGGCGATACGCGTTTCTTCTGACAAACAGGGTCTTGATGGCGACTCGCCCGAAGCGCAGCGCGAGTAAGGCGAAGCTTACGCTAAGGCGCACAATATCATAATCACCGAGACGATTATTTTGCTTGAATCGGCGTCACACGAAACGCAGCCGATGCAAAAAGTAATCGATGCTTGCAAAGACAAAAGTAAAGGTTTTCAAGTTGTGCTGATTAAGTCAATCGACCGTTTTACGCGCGGTGGCGGCGATTATTATTCGCCGTTGAAACGACAGTTGACGCGTCTAGGCATCGCCCTTGAGGATATGTACGGCGTGATCGGCAAGCAGCAAATAAACACGCTGGAGCACACTGGATTTAAGTATTATTGGAGCGAGTTTAACCCGACACAAAAGTCGGAGTATTTGGAAGCGGAACGCGCCAAAGATGAGATGCGCGACATTATGAGTCGGATGATTGGTGCGGAGATTCGTTACACGCAGCTCGGTTATTGGATGCGCCGTCCGCACTATGGTTTTCGCAGTGTCAAGGTGGATACGAAAAATGGTCGGCGCACGATTTTGAAGCCTGATGAGAACGAGGCGAAATTCATCATCAAACTTTTTGAAATGCGCGCCGCTCATATTTATACCAATCAGCAAATTGCCGACGAGCTAAATTCAATGGGCTTTCGCTCGCGTGTTACGATTGTGCGCGACAAATACGACCGAACGAAAATTAAACGACAGATTGGTGGCCGAAAAATGACCGCCAAAATGATCGATCAATACACCAGCAAATTGGTATATTGCGGTATTATTAAAGAAAAATGGACACATGATAAGCCAGTTAAAGCGCAGTTTGATGGATTGGTCAGTGTCGAGCTTTTTAACGAGGCGAATCGCGGACGGATTTTTGTGGAGATTGACAGTCGCGACATGATAACCATTAAGCGCAGAGCCGTGCCAGAGCACCTAAAAAATAAACAGATCTATAGCCCAGACTATCCATATAAACAAGTTATCGCTTGCCCGAAGTGTGGCAAAACCCTTTCTGGCAGTGCTTCACGCGGCAAGATGGGTGCGTATTATCCGGCGTACCATTGCAGTCGTGATGGGCATTATTTCCGTGTGCCTAAGGCTGAATTTGACAAGACGCTTGACGATTTTGTGCGGACTATTACTGTAAAACCAGAGTATGTTGATGACATTATCGCTGCTATTGCCGAGCTGTGGCGCGAACGCCAAGCGAATCAGCTAGAAGCCGATCAGCAGCGCCTAGAGCACCGCCAGAGCCTGCAAAACCAAATTCGGGCGACCGTGGACAGAATGCGCGTTGTCACGAGCGAGACAGCGCTTGCGTACCTAGAGGAGGATATAGTTAATGCCGAAAATGAGTTAGAAAAACTAGACAAAGAAATCGCCAATCAGCCCAATCTGCAAGCCGAATTCGACCAAGTCTTGCAATACGCCATATATTTTGGAACACCTGCCAGAACTACTGCTTGACCTCTGTAATCCCTTGCGGAAAGCCGCCTTTTTCGCTGCCATCTTCAATAAAATCCCAACTTACGACCAAATAAAGTTTGGAACTCACAAAAACAGCCCGCTACCAGAGGTAAACGAGCTGTTTCGTATCCGGATGGATGATAAATCCTTTGATGGTGACCTTACCGGGAATCGAACCCGGATTGCCAGGATGAAAACCTGGTGTCCTAACCGTTAGACGATAAGGCCACAACTGGGGCGTATTGTAGCAAATTATGCTGCATCTGTCTAATGTGTTTGATGCTATAATAAATACATGGCTAAGCAAAAGAAGAAACGAAACAAAAAATACACTGGCGCTGAGGCAGCAGTCACCCGGCCGGTGATCACCCGAGTGACTGCGGTCAGCCGCTCAAAGACTCGCCAGTGGCTTTATGAGCGCCGTAAGTTCCTCAAGACAATCGGTATTGGTCTACTGATCCTTGCGGCAGCAGTCGTCATTATTTCTGGGATTCTGAGCCTATTTCGCTAACGGGAGCCGAAAACCAAAGACACTACCCTTGGCGTGAGTCCGAAAGATAATTGTACCGCCATGGGCGAGCACAACTTTTTTGGCAAGATAGAGGCCGACACCGGTGCCATCTGGCCGTTTTCGCTGGGCGTTCGTTGCGCGAAAGAACTTCTGAAACAGTCTTGACTGCTCCGCTGGCGGCACACCAATACCATGATCCGCCACCTGAAACACCAGATACCCCTGCTCTTGGCGCAAGCTAATGGTCACTACTGTCTGTGGGCGAGAATAATAAATTGCATTGTCGATCATATTTAAAATGACTTGGCTTAGTTTGTCGCGATCGGCCAATACCTCTGGTAAGTGCGCCTGAATACGCCGGCGTAGCTCTACGTGATGCTGTGTAGCCACCACCTCTAACAGCGCGATCGCCTCATCAACAAGTCCGTTTAGTTGAGTCGGTTGACGGTTAATCACGAATGTACCGGTTTGCAGGCGTGAGACATTCAAAAAATCATTAATCAATTGCACCAGGCGCTCACTCGACAAAAAAGCCTCAGAGAGCATCTGCCGCTGCGCTGCTGTCAGCGCCCCAGCATCGCCCTCGAGCACCATATCGAGATAGCCTTTTATACTGGTCAGCGGTGTGCGCAATTGGTGCGACGCCATCGAAATAAATTCATTTTTGGCTGCATCCAGTCGCTGTAGTTGTCGGTTGCTAATCCGTAGCTCCTTTGTGGCATCGCTAATCCGCTGCTGCAACGCATCGTTGAGCTGTTGAATCTGCTGCATTGATACGGCGTTTCTCAGCGCAATCGCCAGCTCACTGCTCGCTCGCTCAAGTAGTCGGAGTTCGTGTGGCCGCAGACGCCCCGGCTGCTCACCAAGGAGCACGTAGCCGACACACTCTTCCTGAAGGAAGAGTGGCAAAACTATCAGAATAGCGTGCGCCTGTAAGAGGTGCCTCATATCGGGCGAGGCGATCTGACTGACGATAATCGGTTTACCCCTGTCAGCCTGTCGATAATGATCTCTGGCAAACCGGCAAAGATCAGCCTGCCGCAGCCAGGCGGTATCCTGTATGCCAACTATCAAAAACTCATCACCCTGGCGCACCGCACAGATAACCTGCTGCCTGGCAAACTCATCAGCAAGAAAGCGGACGAGCCGCCGCATCAATATAGTAAGATGCGTGGTCCGTACAAGCAGCTGGCCTAGCTGCATAAAAAAATCATGATGCCGCCGTGTCATCAGGCGAGGGAATGATCGACCAGCCATAACCATATATCATCAGTATAGCATTATCTGCTACAATATGGTTATGGTTAAGATCGCAATTATTGAAGATGATCCGACAATCAGCCAAATGTATCGGATGAAATTTGAGGCTGACGGATTTGATGTCCGACTAGCGGGTAATGGTGCGGTCGGCATTGCGCTAGTGAAACAGTTCCAGCCTGACGCCATATTGCTTGATCTGCAGATGCCAGAGGTCAATGGTGTCGAAGCACTCCGGCAGATTCGCAGCCAGCCCGCCAGTGCTCAAACACCGGTCATCGTCCTCACCAACCTCGGCCAAGAAGAAGCTCCCGCCGACCTACAATCACTCGCTATCCACAGCTATATCGTCAAGGCCAATATGACTCCCCGGCAAGTGGTCGATCAGGTCAAGTCAGCCATCGCGAACACTACCCGCACACTACCTAAGTCAGCTGTCCAGCGTGGCGCAAACACGCCGTGATGAGATTATCAAATAATGCACTGACCGTCAGTGGGCCTACCCCGCCTTTTTCTGGGGTGATACTGATATCTGATCGTTGACGAACTGCGGCCGCCACATCGCCGACGATTTTGCCCCCCTCCGAGGCAGTACCGGCATCGACCACCACAGCACCAGGCCGAACCATCTCTGTCTTGATCAGCCCCGGCACGCCGGTGGCGCTGACAATTACATCATATTGTGGCAGCTGCATCAGATCATCACCCTCCTCAAACACTGTCACGTTCAAGCCAGACTGGCGCCATAGCCGCGCTAGCGGTGCACCGACTAGCCGGCCTTGCCCGACAATCGCAATATGCGCAGCCGCTAGGTTGACCCCATAGCCAGTCAATAGCCAGTTGATTGCTACCGGCGTCGCCGGATCAAACCGACCACCGCCAGCCAACCCGTCAACATCCTTATCTGGCGCCACCAATGTAACAATCTCATCCGTCATAGCAGGCTGGCGAAGCGGGAGCTGCACAATAATCCCCTGCACGTCAGAGCGCTGATTTAATGACCTAATTGTTGAAGCCAACATCGCTGTCTCAACATGATGCACTTCTACCTCAATCAAGATATCGTCGCCATACCGCTGCTTGAGCCGCATATACAGGTGGATGACTGGGCTATCCGAGTCTGTCACGATCGCCAGCCGCGGTATGATACCCCAGGCTTGCCGCAACCCACGTACCTGCTTGGCCTGCCGCTGTTTGATAAAGCTCGCCAGTTCTGATCCTTGTAATATCTTCATCTTATCTCATCATACCATGGGCCAAGAAAAAAACCGCCAATCAGGCGGCTATAATCAAAAGCTCAGTCGTGTCTCACGGCATACCAATGGAGGGCCAGGAGGGGCTCGAACCCTCGACACCCTGCTTAAGAGGCAGGTGCTC
>ERZ773083.1152-NODE-1152-length-18757-cov-3.467383_pt1 | contig 18757 bp, 19 predicted proteins | sample MGYA00511465_ERZ773083 | MGnify/ENA primary metagenome ERZ773083 (study PRJEB29015, sample SAMEA2738001) | human oral metagenome | biome: human oral; feature: human-associated habitat; material: dental | place: China | collected 2060 ... | reverse complement strand
CCAAAACTTGCCGCCTTCTCTTAGTAAGGCCGGGGATATGATGGTGCGCGTTCTTCGTGCGGATATGATGCGTACGGCAAAAAAAGAAGGCCGTGCTGACCTTTCCGAAAAACAAAAGGAAGAACTCGCGGCTTTACAGCAGGAAGTAGCGAACAATCCGGTGCACAACCGCCGCTATCTTTTAGGTACGGATGCGCTCGGACGGGATATGTTTGCCCGTGTCGTATATGGCGGCCGCATTTCCATTATGATCGGATTGATCGGTACGATTACCTCGCTTTTTATCGGTGTACTGGTCGGCGCGGTGAGCGGTTATTTCGGCGGCTGGCTCGATAACGTATTGATGCGCTTTGTCGATATTATGTACGGTTTGCCGTATATGCTTGTCGTTATCATTATGATGGCGATCTTGGGGCAAAATATCGTCATCCTGTTTGTCGCAATTGCGCTCGTTTCGTGGTTGACCATTGCACGCGTTGTACGCGGACAGGTTATCAGCTTAAAGAATGCCGAATTTGTCGAAGCCGCCCGTTCGATGGGTGCTTCTACGCCGCGTATTATCTTCCGGCACATACTGCCGAATACGCTCGGTATCATCATCATTTACTCAACGCTTTCCATTCCGGGCTTTATTATGAATGAGAGTTTTCTGTCGTTCTTAGGGCTCGGTGTTTCGGCACCCCGTGCTTCATGGGGCTCGCTTGTGTCCGATGGTGTAAACGTAATGACGCTCTATCCGTGGCAGCTGTTGGTTCCGGCAATCGCAATGACGGTTTTCTTATTTGCAATGAACTTTCTCGGCGACGGCCTCCGCGATGCCTTCGATCCTCAGAGTAAAAATAGGGTGTAACGATGAATAATCAAAAATCAGACGAGAAAATCTTACAGGTTAAAAATTTACAAACGTGGTTCTGGACTGATGCCGGTATTGTAAAGGCTGTTGACGGTGTTTCTTTCGATTTGCATAAACGCGAAATGCTGGCGATTGTCGGCGAGTCCGGTTCGGGAAAGAGTGTAACCAACTTAGCGATTATGAACCTTATTCCCAATCCTCCGGGAAAAATCATCGGCGGTGAGGTGTGGTTCGGCGGCAAAGACGTGCTCAAGATGGATAAGCAAGAGATTAGGCAGTTGCGGGGAAATAAAATCTCGATGATTTTCCAAGACCCGATGACGAGTCTTAATCCTTTCTTAAAAATCTCGACGCAGATGATAGAAACAATCCGGCTGCATCAGGGCTTATCGAAAAAAGATGCGCGTGACCGGGCAATTGAAATGCTCAAGCTGGTCGGTATCCCCGCAGCGGAAAAGCGGGTTGATTGCTATCCGCACCAGTTTTCCGGTGGTATGCGGCAGCGCGTTATGATTGCGATGGGATTAAGCTGCGACCCCGAAGTGCTGATTGCTGACGAGCCGACCAGCGCGTTGGACGTTACCATTCAGGCACAGATTTTGGACTTAATCGGAGACTTGAGCGCCCGGCTCGGTACTGCCGTTATCCTGATTACACACTCGCTCGGATTGGTGGCCGGTATGTGCGACCGCGTATGTGTTATGTATGCGGGGCGTATTGTAGAGCAGGGTGGGGTGGATGAATTGTTTGCAAATCCTGCGCACCCCTATACGCGCGGACTGATTAAATCGGTGCCGCGGATGGATAAGAAAAATACCGGACGTCTGTTCTCTATCAGCGGACAGCCGCCGAATGTTATCGACTTGCCGCCGTGCTGTCCGTTCTATCCGCGCTGCAGTGAAGCGATGCCGCAGTGTAAGATGGAGTATCCCGCTTCATACAGTCTTTCGCCCAGTCACCGCACGAGCTGTTGGCTCTATCAGTCGGGAAACGCTGCCAAGGAATCGGCCGCCGTATCGAATAGTGATGCAGCTGAATCTGCGGGAAATAACGAATAGGAGGCGCTTATTATGGAAGAAAAATATAACGAATCGGAAGCATTATTGACCGTCAAGGATTTAAAGATGCATTTTCCGTTTGCGGAAGGCGGCCTCTTTTCTCGTAAGAAAGGCGCTATCCGTGCGGTGGACGGCATCAGTTTTTCGGTTAAAAAGGGTGAAACGCTCGGCCTTGTCGGGGAGTCCGGTTGCGGAAAATCAACCGCAGCCCGCGCCATTGCGCAGTTGTATACACCGACGTCGGGTTCCGTTCTGTTTAAGGGGATGGAGCTTGCCGGTTGTTCGCATCATACATTGATGCAGGCGCGTAAGGATATGCAGATGGTATTCCAAGACCCGTATGCATCGCTGAACCCGCGCATGACGGCAGGAAATATTATCGCGGAGCCGATGCGGATTTTAACGAAGCGCGGCATCCTTTCGTATACTAAAAAAGAAATTGACGACCGTGTCGGGGTGTTAATGGAAAAGGTCGGTCTTTCCCGCTTTTTCCGCAACCGGTATCCGCATGAGTTTTCAGGTGGGCAGCGGCAGCGTATCGGTATTGCCCGTGCGCTTGCGCTTCAGCCGGAGTTAATTCTTGCGGATGAGCCGGTTAGCGCGCTCGACGTATCCATCCAAGCGCAGATTCTTAACCTCTTTAAGGATTTGCAGGATGAGTTCGGGCTTACCTATGTGTTTATCGCGCACGACCTTGCCGTTATTCAGTATATTTCCACGCGGGTTGCGGTTATGTACCTCGGCGTTATCGTAGAAATTGCGAATGCCGAAGAGCTTTACTCAAAGCCGCTGCATCCGTACACGGAAGCGCTCCTTTCCGCAGCGCCTATCCCCGATCCCGAAATCGAGCGCAAGCGCAAGCGGATTATCCTGTCGGGTGACGTACCGTCTCCTGCGGAAAAGCGCACGGGCTGTTATTTTTACGACCGCTGTCCCAAGCGTATGGAGCACTGCAAAAACACTATCCCGCAGCTAAAAGACAAAGGAAACGGCCACCAAGTTGCCTGCTTCCTCTGCGAATAAGCTGCCGCCGTTTTCGGCAAGCAATTGAAAATTGCAATGTTGTAAGTAAAAAAACATTACCAATTACAAATTAAATCGACCGTCCTCAAGTTGGAGAAGATTCCGGCATGGGGGCGTTTTTTTTGTGTGTTCGTAATTAAAATGGAAATTTTTTCTTGAGATTCTTAGCTATTTTTGTATCTGTGCTTCTGCATGAAACCACCGCCATCCATATTGCGGTACTGAAACGAGTTAGTGTTAAAACCATCACTTCTTAGCTTTTATTTTCAGAACTATGTCTTGAAACAAAGGCGGGTTCTTAGGGCAGAGCCCTAAGCCGTTATTTTTCTTTTTAGGGGTCGTAGGGGATATTTTTCTTTTTGTCGGAAAAAAAGAAAAATATCTCCTACTATCTTTCTTCCGTTGGTGCTTTGATTGGGGTATATACATAAAAGCCTTTTTTTGAGTGCAGTCCGAAAAGCTCGTGCAATACTTGCAGATCGGCGGTTTTATAAAATCGGGCATTTTCTGCGAGCAGCGTTTTTAAGATTTCATCGGCTACGGGCGGCTCTTTATATAAAACCTTTAACGAATACGTTTCTTTTATGCCTGCCTTTGTTGCGGCATAATTGACGGCATCGGTAAAACCACCTAATTCATCAGCGAGCTGCAACTCCTTCGCCTGCGCTCCGGAATAAATTTTCCCTTGAGCTAATTCTTCAACGGTTGCACGCGGGAGATTTCTGCCCTGCGCTACCGTATCTAAAAAGATTGAGTATGTATGCATAACTTCCAATTCCGATTGCGTTTTTTCTTCATCAGTCGGATTGCGGAAAAGCGAATAAGGCATACGGCCTGTTGCACTGATGCCGTCTACGCGGATTCCGAAGTATTCTTGTACCGCTTTTTGAATAGATGGTGAAACGGCAAAGACACCGATTGAACCGGTAATGGTATACGGTGAGCAAAAAATATAGTCGGCGGAAGAAGCAATCCAATATGCTCCCGAGGCTGCTATATCACCCATCGACACAACAACAGGCTTTCCGATTTTTTTCGACAATCTATCTAAACTTCTCCGTATATCCTCAGAAGCATTCACCTCTCCGCCGCCCGAATCAATCCGTAATACTACTGCTTTAATTGAATCGTCATCAGCAGCTTCGTCGAATAAATCTACGAGGGTAGGACTGTCCGCATTATCGGCAGTATTGCCGGTAGTTCCCGTAATCGAACCGGTTAAATAAATAACCCCGATCCGATTATCCGTTTCTTTCTTTTTAAAAGACTTATTATAGTTATTGTAGTTGATAAAATCCCGTGAAGAAAGGTTGTATGTTTCCTCATCCAATACACCGAGTTCAACGCCGCATTCTTCGTACGTGCCGATATCGGTGATCAGATTTGCATCAAGTGCCGCTTGGGCGCTGTTTCCGTTTACCTTCCGCAGTGCATCGTTATAGTTCACCGTATAGGCTTCAAAGCTATTCGCGTCGGCGGCTCTGTTTGTGGCTATATCCTGTAAGTATGTGTGCCATAAGTCTTTCAGTACGGATAGATTATTGTTACGCACTCCTTCAGACATTTCGGTACGGGTATAAGTTTCCGCCATCGACTTGAAAGCTCCCGCATGGGCAACATTCCATCGAACGCCGAGTTTATGTTCCATTTCTCCGTAGAAAAGCGATTCGGTGTAAAATCCTGATAAGTCTACCTCACCCATAGGATCAAGGTAGATATGGTCGGCAAAAGAGGCAATGTAATAGCGTCCTAATCCGTAGCTTGTTGAAAAAGCATAGAGTGGTTTATTGGACTCTTTATATTCAAGCAATGCCGTCTTTAATTCGGTAAAATGTCCTGTGGAAATACCGTAGAGACCGGTAAGATCGAGTAAAACTCCCGTTATCCGCCGGTCATGTGCGGCGTGGCGTAATGCATCGGTAATATCCGATAATAACACGGCATCGGAAGTTGTGTCGGACAGCAGGTAATTCCGCCAGACAAATTCATCCGGTTTTTCGGTAAGGCGTCCTGCCGGATTAATCAATAAAAGGGAGTCGGCATAAACCGTAATGCGGGTATTTTTTTGTTTCCCCGTGCCGTCATTGTATTTGTAAATACCTGCAATAAATAGAAAAAGCAAAATGAAAAATATAAGATTAAGAATAATGAGGCGAAGAAGATTAAGACCGCGAAAGATCGAACGAAAAAATCCGCGTTTTTTATCTTTCATAGGAAACTCCTTTGATATAGCGCTTTCTAAAAGATTATTTCGGTAAAACTGTATTATCGGTAAAAAAAGCTTATGCGGTGCGGGTTTGAATGAAAAGGGTCATCGGTTATCCGGAGATATCTATTGTATACATTCCGTATCTGACAGAAGGACTGCCCTGGGGGGGACTTGAACCCCCATGCCCGTGAAAGCACTAGTACCTGAAACTAGCGTGTCTACCAATTCCACCACCGGGGCAAAAGCGCATTGCAATGAACACATTATAGATAAAAAGAGGCTTTTGTCAATCGCTTTTTTTTGGTATACTTCTACAAATATGAGTGTATATCCGTCGGACAAACTATTTAAGCTGTTGCGAGGCATTATCATTGTTCTGATTGCGGCTATCATAATCGGAACAGTTATCGCTGTTGTCAAAAAGACAAAAGAACGGGCTTCCGGCCGGCAGGATGAGGAATCGGATGCGGGCGCCGTTTATATTCCTCCTAAGGAATATGCGTTGTATGGAGACCTTGGTCAGCTTCGCGCCGTTACAGCCGATAATCCGCCGATCACTGTTATCCTCAAGCCTTTCCTTGAATATAAGGCTTCGGATACTGCGTTTCAGGAAGAACTGGTTGCACAAAAAGAAGCACTTAAAAAAAGCATACTCGATTGGTTCTCTCTCGAAAGTGCGTATCGGCTCAGCAGTGAATTGCCACAGGATATAAAACGGGCGCTTATGGAACGGATAAATAAGCAGCTCGTATTAGGCTCGATACATAATATCTACTTTGAAGAGTTCGTTATTCTCTATTAGTTAATAAGGAAGGAAGCAGTAAAAATGGTCGCAGTACAGATTATTATCGCCGTTATTCCGATTGTTGGAATTGTGATGGGAAGTGTTTTGGTCTTTTTTTATTTTTTATGGCGGCATAAGCAGATTATGCTTCAAATTAAGACGAACACCTATATCCGACCCGCTGTTAATATCCGCCTTTTTTGCTTGCTGTTAGGTATTATGCTGACCGTTATCGGCAGCGTGTTATTCGGACTATTCTATCTTATTGCCGGTGTCGGTTATATTCTACTTGGCGGGCTTATCCCGCTGGCGCTTGGTATCAGCCTTATTCTTTTTTATGCTATTACGCACCGCAGCTGGAATAAAGAAGGGCAAAAATTCGCTGCTTTGCCGGAAGGAAAAACGGAGGGATAGGCGATGAATATGACAACCGATTATGCTGCCGTTTATAAAAAAGAAGGGCTTAATCAAACGCTGCGGGATTACGAGGTGTGCAAAGCGGTATTAAACGGCAATACACAGGCTTTCGCCGTTTTGGCGGCGCAATATCAAAAACGGATCTATATGCTCGGGTTGAGCTTTTTTGACAACACCGACGATTGTGAAGACTTTGTGCAGGATGTGATGCTAAAGGCATACTCTGCATTGGGAACGTTTCGTGCGGAAGCTTCTTTTGCAACATGGCTGATGCGTATCGCCTATAATACGGCGCTCAACTCGGTTAAAAAAAGGCGGAGCTATGCCTCACTTGCAGATGGTGCTGAAATTGAGTATCGGGGGGATAATCCCGAAGAAAAACATTTGAATGAATGTATCATCTTGTCGGTACGTGAGGCAGTAAGTAATTTACCCGATAGTTACCGTATTTGTATCGACCTCTATTTCTTTTACGATATGAGTTATACCGACATTGCGGCTGTCACCGAACTACCGTTGAATACGATTAAATCTCATATTTTCCGTGCAAAAAAGATTTTACGGGAATATCTTAAAGAAGACCGTGCGGTCTTTGAATACACACATCGGGGATCGAATTTTGCGTATCCGGCCGTTGTACCCCATTAGTAATTATGGATGGAGATTCTATGCATTGTGATATTTTTCAAGATCAGTATCTTTTACTCGATAAACATGAACCGATGCCGACAGGGCTCAAAATGCATCTTTTATGCTGTTCATCGTGTCGGCAAGCCGTTAACCGGATAGCGGCTGCAGAGAATGTTCAACGGCATATACTGCACACACCTATTGCAGCCGATGAGCGGATGCTCAATACTACGATGAGAGCAATACACTTGCTGAATAAACAGAGTGCACCGATTGCTGTCCGACAGGAGCAAAACAAAACAATTCTTCCGTGGATCGCGGTTGGCACATTTCTGATACTCGGATTTATTCTCCTTCCATTCAGCGATATGGGTAAAATCGATTTAAGCCAATTCGGCGATTCTTTTTGGATTCCCTTTGCGCTTTTATGTGCAGGCAGTATTGTTACCTATTCTGCCGTATTCCTTGCAAAGAACTTGGTGTTTTTTACCGAAAAATTTACGCCGCAAGTGTAGGGCAGAGTGTAGGTAAGCCGGTTTTAAAAATTCGTTTTGCAGCTTAGCAGATTTTATGAGCTGTATTTATAATCTACGGCTTCAATACAGAGTCGACCTATTCGATAACTGTGTTGTCGAATAGGTTTGGTACTTATTCCTGTTGCAAAATGTTCAATATCTTTTCTTTATCGCTTGCAGCAGTGTATTCCGTAAATGAATTTCCGTTTAAGTGTAACACAATACTGCAAATCTCCATTAAAAATTCATAGTCGTGAGAAATAACAATAACGATTTTATCTTGTGCTTGCAGTTTCCGCATTTTATCGGCTATAAGGCGCATATTCTTTCCGTCTAAGCCGCTCGTCGGTTCGTCGAAAATATACGCGTCCCTTTTTAATAATGAGGCGGCGGCGATTGCTAGTCGTTGTTTTTGTCCACCGGAGAGGATTTGCGGATGTGTATCCGCAACGGTATCTAAACAGTAATCTTTTAGGATTTCAGCAGTGTCGGCGGCGGGATCGTTTAATCGCAGTTCTTCTGCAGCGGAAACTTCAAAAAGATTACTGTCAAGGTTATTTGACAAATAGTATATCGTTTTCCTCCGTGTACGGCTGTTGAGTTTTATGTCATTGCAGCTGTCTTTTCCGCACGAATAAATACTGCCGTGTTTTTCACACAGCAGTCCGCTCAGTACTTTTGCGAAGGTGCTTTTACCGGCGCCGTTATCGCCGATGATGCCGTATATCGTGCCGCTTATAAAACAATAGCTTAAATTTTTCAGTAACGATTGTCTGTTGTATGAAAAAGAGATGTTATCGATTTTCAGGCGCCGTGTTCCGGATATTGTTTTTCCGTGCGGTTCAATACGGTCAAGGGAATATAAGCGTAAGCCCTGCTGCTGAAAAAATTCAACCGGTGAATGTTCAAATATTTCCTTTGTATAGCAGCGGATAATTTTTCCGTCTTCTATGTAATAATACCGATCGATGATATCTTTGAGATAGTAGATTCGATGTTCGGAAACGATAAGCGTTTTCCCTTTCTTTTTTAACAAAGCCATTAATCGTTTTAGCGCTTCCACACTTGCCATATCGAGATTTGCAGAAGGTTCATCAAATATATAGACCGGCGGATCAAGTGCATTGATTGATGCAATCGCGACTTTCTGTCTTTCGCCGCTTGAAAGCTGAAACAGATTTCTTGTTCGTAACGTTTCGCCGTTAATCATACGTAGAGAGTCGGTAATACGCTTGACAATTTCGGTACGTTCGATACCGTAATTTTCCAAGCCGAATGCAATTTCATCTTCTACAACTTCTGCAAAAAACTGACTTTTAGGATTTTGAAAAATAGAGCCGATCATCCGCCCTATTTCATATAATTCCTTTTTGCTTGGGTCGATACCGTTAAGCGATATGCTGCCGCCCATTTTTCCCGAAAAAAATGTATAGGCAAGCCCGTTGAGGATTCGTGTTATCGTTGTTTTTCCGCATCCGCTCAATCCGATTAAAGCGACAGCCTCTCCATCTTGTATCTCCATCGTTATATCATCAAGATTTTCTTTTGACGATTGCGGATATGAATAGTAGATATGATCTAATGTAATCATTTTTAATGCAGTTCCCAATAATATAATCCCGCGGATATAACAAGAGCGATCAGTGTGATAGCCCAATCGACGGCGGTAAATACGATAGCCCGCTTAGAGGTGTGTACTCCGACAGCGGATATCCCTCGTACTTCCGCAGCAGCAGCTAATTCTTCCGCTGTTTTAGAAGCGGAAAACATCATTGGGATAAAGACATATTCCATTGTTTGCAGCGGTTTTGTTAAGGTAAATAATCCGCGCAATTTTAAGGACTCGATAATCTCTTTAAATTCATTTCCGATAATCGGAAAAAAACGCATCATAAAAATAAAAGACAACGCAATATTTCTATTGATTTTCAATTTGTTTATAACAGCGGTCAATTCTCCCGGCGGTGTTTTAATGATTGGAATAACTGATATAAGTACAGCGATCATTCGAGTGATAATAAATAAAAACATTTCAGGCAGCAGTGTTCCTAATCCGTTACCCTTTGAAATAAGCTGTATTGTTTCTACAATGAATAAAACAAAAACGCAGCGGAATATACTGTGATAGTGTTTTTGAAAAACGCCATACACTGCCAATAAACCGATTAAACAGAAAAATACGGTATTCTTGGAAATAACCGATACCAAAAACACCGTACAAAAGAATACTGCTAATTTAGTACGGAAATCCATACCTAATTTAACAACCCTGTTTTTATAAAATGTTTTTTAAGCATTTTATTGCCAATATAGCAGCCGAGTATTGCAGCAATAACGGTAAGGATTAACGAGATTGCGACCCATTTAGGATCGGTATAGTATTGCGTTTGTATATCGATTTGTTCCTTCGAAACACCGGTCTTTACAAAAGCATTATAGAAAAACCAAATTTCGCTCATACCGTGTGTGGCTCGTGTAAGCGAAGTAATAATCCACGCTATGGTAATTCGCTTGCAGTTCCGGTAGCTGTCTTTACCCCACATGGAAAGTTCGCCGATAATTCCGCCGACAAAAAACCAAGGGAACATAAACGGCCCCATAAAGACGGTTGTTAAAACAGCATGCAGCGTATTATAAATAAGAACTACGCCCGGTTTATTGACCTTCATTGCCATATACACAAAAAACGGTGCGAGGATAAACGCTGCAAACACGGCATTCAACACCATATTAAAAAATAAGGACGCGCCGGTAATCATCGAGAATGCAATAAACACAACGATCATTATTGCCGAAAAAATACCGATCGCCGCCAAATCCTTTACGGATAACCTATTTGACATAATAATACCTCCAGGTAGGAAGATATTACCATCGGTTTACATTATTGTTCTTTCCGAATCGGACAAGTTGTACCCAATAAGGCAAATGGTTTTATTCGTGCTTGATTAATTTTTTATATTCGCTCGGCCGCAGGTTATAGGTCTGCTTAAAGGCTTCCGAAAATTTTGCATGGCTTGAGTAGCCGATTTCCAAAGCAATTTCCGTAATGTTTGCGGAGGAGTTTTTAAGAAGATCGATTGCTTTTTGAAGCCGCGCTTTTTTGACCGTCTCGTGAATGGTTGTTCCATAAACCGATTTATAGCAGGTTTTCATTGTTGTCGTTTTAATATGAAAGATGGCGGAAAGCTGCGCATAACTGTAGTTTTTATTTGAGTTTTTTATGACAAACTGGTGGAGGCGTTTGATAATTTCCCGATTGGTTTTTTGCGCGTATTCACGATCGGTAAAATCGATACCGCTTTTTAATATGCTTAAATACAAAAACAATTCCTGTATTTTTACTTTTAAATACGGAACGGCAATTTCTTCCGGCACGTGATACATTTCGTGAAATATATGATCAAGTTCGGGGGTTGCTCGTTTCAAAAAGAGGGTTCCGTTTTTACACAGGTGTTCTAAAATGATTCCGTAATCGATACAAAAATATTGCTGCAAGGTGCGGGCTTCTTCTCCTAATTCCGCCGGAATAATATAAATGCTGATACCGTGATAGTGCCGTATCGGAAACCGAGAATGCTGCGAACAATTTTCTAAAGGATTGATTGCAAAGTCACCGGCATTCATGCTAACTTGTGTTCCGTCTTTTAATATCGATTCAAATGCACCTTCTCTGCAATGGTTCAGCTCGTATTGCTTGATGTTATAATCTTTGGGCAGATCCGCAGCGGAAGGTGGACGCAATGTATCGGTATGGATGTCGTTAAACATAACATTCACACCGGGGAAAATACGATACGATGTAACGTAGCACATTCCGTTCCGTGTTTTGACGGTATGCACTGTTCCGTGCTGCAATTTTTTTACGGTTTTTATATCTCTGCCGTAGAGGTGGTTTAGGTAGTCCATAGAATTACCCTATCACGCTTTTGATGAAAGGCAGTACTGCGATAAGCGAAAAGATAAAGATAGCGCTGTAAGCCGCCAACGAGAGCACTAATGCGGCGGTTTCGGCATATTTTTGCGTTTTGCCGATTCGTTTAAACAAACGCTGCCGTCCCGTCCATGCGAGGTATGCCGCAACGGTGATTGGAATTGCCATGCCCGCCGATATACCGATAACCGCAATGATACCGATACCCGCCGCATCCAATGTAGAAACCAGTACCAGCACGAGCAAAGCCGCAGGGCAGGGATACATACCGCTGAGTAAAAAAGCACCCCATTGTATATTTCCGGCTGTGCGGCGCTGTGGGCGGTAGTTTTTATACCGTGCGGAACCGTAGCTGCCGGTATTGTATGTCGGTTTGCCATTTTGATCGGATGTGAGTGCGCGGCGGCTGAAACGAAGCCGGGAAAACCGATTAGGGAATGCACCGGATAATAAATGGAGGATAGAGGCTCCGGAAAGCAGCAGCAGTAGGATAAACGAAAAACCTTCAAGGTAAATTGCTGCAGAGTCGGTATGTGCGGATAACGCGCCGCTCACATTGCGGAAGATTAACAGTAACAAGAGGCTGGTTATGCCGTGCAGTCCCGCTAAGGTGAGGCTGGTTACAGCGGGCTCCCACACGGGGGCTTGCCGAGTCAGATAAAATGAGAACACCAGTGTTTTCCGGTGTCCCGGCCCCAGCGCATGCATAATCCCATAAAAGAAGGCGAGTCCGATAATTGTCCAAAATGCTTGTGCCGAATGTGTCTGCGTCCACTCATAGATGGAATCGCCGAGCTTTGTGTGCAGCTGCGCTTGTCGGTTTACAATAAAATCAGCCGGTTTCTCCGTGCGGACGGGAGCAGGCGTATTTTTTTTGCCGGTAAAGGGGTTTGCCCAGAGAGCGCCGGTTATAATACAGAATACAAACAAGATAACTCCGTATCGCATTCGGTGTTCCTTAGTAGGTAATATGAATTTCTTTTGGGTAGTAGGTTTGCAAACCCGGTTTCCACGAATCATACATGGTTGTCATATCGGCGGTATCGAAAGGGTCGTAGTACACAGGATATTTTTTGTTTTCGGCAATCGTATATCTTGGAGCCGTTTTACCGAAAGACCCGCGAAAGAGTACCGGAGATTTTTCATCATACCGGAAATCACAGAAAAAGCTGTAATCGTATACGGCAAAATAAAAATCACCGCTGTATTTTGACAAATCAACATAAAATCGATACGAAGCGATGCCGTCTTTTTGCCATACGGAAAAATCGCTTACCTTTTCGGGGCTACGGCGCTTATCTCCCTGCCGGATAAAGGTAAAATACGAGTAGTTTTTAGTGTTGATAAAAGCATTGTTATAGACATCTTTTGTTTCAGCTTTATCAAAAAGTCCGTCTCGGTTCAGATCATAACCTTGAATAATATCCGCACTGAAAAAACGGTCAAACGTCCATGTTTCATACGCGCCTAAGACTTTTCCTTCATTTAATACAAACTCCGTTTGAGCGGAAATAAAGAGGTGCGGATGGGCTATCAGTTGAAGCGGCGCCGTAAACAGCAAGGTACTTAGCAAAATCGAAATGCATACTATTTTTTTATGTGTATACCGTATCATTCTTTATACCTCAGGTTATATTTTTATACTGGAAAGTCTCACAAAATTTCCATATTTACGTGCTTCTTTTTACACTATAGGGCGGATATAAAAAAAGAGTCCTTACTGAGGACTCTTTTTAGTAAGAATAAAAACGGATATTTAGACTTTCTTAACAACATAGTTGCTCTTTAAGCAGCGGGAACACAGTTTCAATGTTAACGTTCTACCGTCAATTTCCGTTTTTACGTCGATAAGGTTGGGGCGCCATACACGGCGTTGGTGATTCATCGATTTACTAACCGTATTACCGCTCATCGGCCCTTTCCCACAAATATCGCATCTGCGTGCCATAGTTCACCTTCCTTAGATTTATCTATTCAAAATAAAACGCAGGATAGTATACTGTAAAACGAATGTTATGTCAATCTTGAAACTGAGGGGCAAATGCCGCAACGAACTTAGGTATCAACTGTTCGGCAATCCCTTCTATATAGAGCCCTGCGGCCTGCTTATGTCCGCCGCCGCCGAAAGAGGATGCGATAATACTGACATCGATAGTATCGAGGGAGCGAAAACCGACACTACAATGCGTTTCGGTATCCTGTCGGACAATACAAATTGCCTTTACCCCCGCGATGCTCTGAATAAGCTGATATGCCATATCGGAATCCCTGTTCTCGATGCCGATTTCTTGTTTGTCTTGGTACGTTTCATACGAAACGATGAGTTTTCCGCCATAATACGGCTTCATCCGGGCTAATACGCGGGAAATGAGCGTCCGCGAACCGAAAGATTTACCGCCGTTAATCGCTGCAAATGTATATTTTGGGTTTGCTCCTGCCTGTACCAGCCGTGCAGTATGAGCAAAAACCTCGCCGCTCCGTTCATCCAAGTGACGGAAAAAGCCGGTATCGGTACAAAGACCGAAGAACAACATCTCCGCTTCCTCCCGTGTTACGGAGCCGGTCATCTTTTCGATAATCGTTTGGATAATAAATGTTGTTGAAGGAGCTTCCGCATATACAAGCGAGCTTGCTTCATTTGTCGTATTGGTGGCATGATGATCGATACAGATCGAAGGAAAATATGTAAGTTCTTCAGCAATATTGCCCGTTCGGTCTATCCCGGAACAGTCAACAATGATGACACCGGTTTTTTCAGGGTTTTTGATGAGTGATTCCGGCACATGAGCGGAAAAAAGCGGTTCATACATCCGAATTTCCGACCGCTGGAACGGTCCGGCAGAGAGCATCTGTGTCTTTTTTCCCAGTCGTTGTAAAAAAAGTGACATTGCGATACTGCTTCCGATACAATCTCCGTCAGGCTCTTTATGGCCGACTATGAGGAACATCGGATAGAAATGTAAAAAATCGATTAACTTTTGCGGAACGGCAGGTGTAATAATATTATTCATGAATAACCTAAGTTTAAATGGGAAACGGGCACATAGTGTTAAGATGACGGGGAGCTCTGAAAATCAATCGAATTTTTAGAGCTCTTTATGCCCACTTTCGGTATAGATTAGAATTCAAGTGCGAGTGTCTCTACCCCGTCAAATTTATCATTGTACTGTTGGGGATTGGGTAATATACCCCATGTTGAAGTATTTAAATCTTGCCGCGGGGCAGAAATTCTAATGTATTCACATTTTCCGTCACGGATAAAGAAAGACAAATACGGATTAATGCGGGTATTAATGAATGAAATATCCGCTTTGCCTTCTTTCGGGCTAAACCATTCAAACGGGATAAAGGCCTCTCCGGTATTTAAACCTGCTCGCCGATAGATAACATAGTATCCTTTTGGATGGGGAAATATTTTTAAAAGCTGGGTATTAACGTAATACACATCAGCTTCTTTTGATTCGGCAGCAAGCGGAAATACGCTTATAGCTCCAAACAGCAAAACGCAGAGAACAAAATAACGGGATATCTTTTTCATAAGGCTCCTCCACAGAGTATGATGACAAAATTATAGCAACGAACATTAAAAATTGCAAGGCAGCGCATTGCCTCCGACAATTCATACTGTACATATGATACCTTTTGTGATTGTATATTTGTATGAATAAAACCGTTCTCCATAAACCAATAGCACACAACGCCCGCTTCCCTTTTTCATATTCCGGCGGAAACGGCGGGCAAAGGGAAAAAGAGAATCCTAGTATGACAGCCGGAACAAGATGTAAAAAGAAACACAAGCGAGATTTCGAGCGGGAAAAAGTTACAATTCTGTATGAAGATGAGTATCTTGCGGTGATTTACAAGCCGGACGGAATGCTTTCCGTGCCGTATCCGGGGAGCCGTGCGCAGACTGCTCTTGAAATTCTTGAGCGAATAATGCGCAAAAAGGGGACGTATTCTCAAGCTCATAGACCGTTTGCGGTTCACCGCCTTGATCGAGAAACATCAGGGGTAATGATGTTTGCAATGACGGAAAAATCCCAAAAAAAGATTATGGATAATTGGCAGACTCTTGTCACGGGGCGTATTTACCGTGCCGTTGCGGAAAACCCTGCGAAGGAAAATTATGCGCGGAGCACGCTCGGCGTAATTAAGAACAGCGGTACGATTAACGATGAAATTGCATACAATGCGCATAATCGAGGGTTTGTTCCGCATGATAAAGCCCGCTTTAAGACGGTAAGCGCTATAACTCATTACAAAATAATTGAGCGCGGTGTGCATCATACGCTTTTTGAATTAAGCCTTGAAACGGGACGAAAGAATCAAATTCGGGCACATTTGGCATCAAAAGGGTATGTTCTTGCCGGAGATGAAAATTACCGAGCAAAGACCAATCCTTTCGGACGGCTTGCCCTTCATGCGCGGACGCTCGAATTTAATCATCCGTTTACGGGAGAACATTTAACATTTGAAATCCCCGAACCCGAAAAATGGCTTTTATGTGTCAAAAGCGGAGATAGACGTAGTACGGCCAAACGCCCAAGATAAACCGCATCGGAAATATTACCTATAGGGCATTTTTAAGAGCCGTTTTCCGGGCGGCGGCAATGACTTCTTCTGCTTGAGCCTGCGTAATCCGCGCCGCGGCGGCAGCCGCTTCCACAGAAGCGGCTGCAAGCTTTTCAATACTTGAAAAGCTGCGCAGCAAACGCGCAGCCCGTTTTTCCCCGATGTGGGGTAGCTGTTCAAATTGTAAGTGCAGTTCCTCTTTTGAGCGTAACCGGTTGTTGCGGGTGTTGGCAAACCGGTGTGTTTCATCGCGTACCCGTTGCAGTACCCGTAAGGCTGCGCTCCGCCGCGGCAGTACAATCGGCTTGTTGATATGCGGCCGATAGAGCTCTTCATTTTTTTCCGCCAAACCCACCAACGGAATATCAAGCTCCAATGCATCGAGTACCGCTTTGGCCGCATTTACCTGTCCGATGCCGCCGTCTATCATAATCAGGTCGGGCAGCTCCGCCGCCTCGTTCAGCAAACGGGTATACCGCCGCGCCACCGCTTCCCGCATGGAGGCATAGTCATCGATAATGCCGTCCGTAGTGCGCAGCCTGAAAATCCGGTAGTTCTTTTTGTCGGGATTGCCGTCCTTAAACGAGATGAGGCTTGCAACGGTGTACTTGCCGTGCAAATGAGCGATATCGAAACCTTCGATGCGGTGGGGCGGCCGGTCAAGCGATAATATCTTTTGGAGTTCTTCCAAGGCAGGGAAGTCCCCCAGCTCCTTTACGCGGCGGGCAGCGTCCTCTTTTGCGTTAAACTGCGCCATTGCAAGCGCTGCCTTATGCCGCCGAAGTACGGAAGGAGGCAGACGGTCTGCTGCCGATCGCTCCGGTATCTCCGACCTACCTAGGTTATTTGATGTAGTCGCTGTTTGTTTTAATGCCTCCGGTTCGCTTGCACGGTCTGATACCGGTGCCGTAGCAGCCTCATCAGGTGTAACGGCGCCATATACCGGCGTTTTTTCGGCAGCAACCAATGCTGTGGTTTTGATGAAATCCGTAGTGGCGGCAACCGATTCCGTTTCTTCGATGGAAGCCGCGGTAGTGTCATCAGAGGCTTGTTTCCGCTCTTCCAACGGAATCGCCGTGATGGTAACTTTGACGCCGAGCCGGTCGGCAAACCATTGCTCTGCGAGTTCGTATTCCTGTCCCGCACATACAAAGATATGCGGCGGAATCTGCTTCGGGTCGGTGTAGTAGGCAATGAGAAATTCGGGTAATACCTCGGCTTCATCTTTGAGGCTTTCCGTCCGGTATAAGTCCCGCCCGACAACCTTGCCGCCCCGCATTTTAAATACCGTAAAGGTGATCAGCGCTCCCTCCGACGCCCAGCCGATATAGTCGCGGGCTTCCGGATCCATATCTTCAACGGAGTTCTGACCTCGAAGCGCCCGTACCGCCTGCATCCCGTCTCTGATACGGGCGGCTTTTTCAAATTCGCGGGCGGCAGCGGCGTCTTTCATCTTTTCCGTTAATTCGGCAAGCGGTTTTTTCAAGTCTCCTTCAAGCAGCAGCGCAATTTCATCAATATCCTTTCGATAATCGGTTTCGGAAATTTTATCCGCACAGGGCGCACTGCAGCGGCCGATATGAAAATACAGACATGGCTCTCGCTTCTTTAAGCGCTTGCATTGCCTCAGTGTATATGTCCGTTTAATGAGCGACAAAAAATCATCAACAGCGGGCACATTGGGGAAGGGGCCGAAATACCGGGCACCGTCGTTTTGTATCCGCCGCGTCCGGTACAGCCGGGGATAACGTTCATTGGTGATTTTGAGCACGGGATAGGTTTTCCCGTCTTTGAGATTGATGTTGTAGCGCGGCTTGTATTTTTTAATCAGATTATTTTCAAGCAGCAGCGCCTCATACTCATTATCGGTTTGAATATACTCGATACGGCGCGCACGCGAAACGAGAATACGGGTTTTAATATCCCGCTTTGACGCAAAATACGAACTCAGCCTATTCTTGAGCGATTTCGCTTTGCCGACATAAATAACGATATCTTTTTCATCCCGCCACAGATACACGCCGCTGGTTTTAGGCGCCGACAGCGCATATTGATGAAGCGCTTCCCGCACATCCGCTTGTTCACTCATATCGTAAGGATAATACTAAGACCGATGCGTAATGGCAATATTGATAGAGCATAACCGGATATTTTTATCATTCATGAGCTATGCTAAATACTCAGTTAGATTTAGTTAAGAAATGATGAATTTTTCCTGCCATTTTGCTCCAAAAGTCGCATAAGGACTGTAGGAGGTATGAAAATGAGCAAATCCCACAGCAGCTCGATGCGGTTCACCGCTCGAAACGACTACGCATTCAAAAAGCTCTTTGGTACCGAGGAAAACAAAGATATCATGATTGAGTTCCTCTCTTTGGTTACCCTTTTGAGCAAAGATGATTTTGACGATGTTCGCATCGAAAACAGCGAACAGATTCCCCGATTCTACAACGATAAAACCGGGCGGCTCGACATTAAAATCCGCTTACACGACGGCCGTAAAATCGATGTTGAGATGTCATTTTCCGATAGACTTCCGTGTCTATCGGAAAACACGAGTTTTGCCATTCGGCAAAACATCGCTGCTGCGTGGAATCACCGCCATCCTTGGCGGAACAGATGTGGGAAAAAGTCTCTACCGATAAAGGTCAAAAAGTGATAAACTAGCTGTGATTTATCATAACCAGCGCTTTTGAAAAGAGGCAGAGCAGATACGAGGCATGAACAAAAATTACCCGCAGGCGTGCTTTTGCACGTTGAGG
>ERZ773083.1151-NODE-1151-length-18775-cov-4.893056_pt1 | contig 18775 bp, 16 predicted proteins | sample MGYA00511465_ERZ773083 | MGnify/ENA primary metagenome ERZ773083 (study PRJEB29015, sample SAMEA2738001) | human oral metagenome | biome: human oral; feature: human-associated habitat; material: dental | place: China | collected 2060 ... | reverse complement strand
GGTCATTAATCTTCGTCAAAAACTAAAAAAGTCTAACTTTTATTTATAAGTCAGGTGAAAATAAATGTAAGCGGTATCCTCTTAGATATACATATATAATATACCAATTGAAAGCTTGCTCTCAAGTGTATATTGAACATGTATATCCAACCTACCAAACTATAGTAAGACCTCAAAAGGATTTTATATGCTCCTTGGCAAGATAGTTTAATTATTTAATATTTTTATATAAAAAATTTATAGTATTTTTAATATATCTTCCACTATAAGTTCAGCTTTAAGCCTGTTTTTCTTTAACATATCTTCTATGTTATATCTGTCTGCAAACTCTTTTTTCAAGCCGTAGTTTAATACCTTCATATCGGAGTTTCCGAAGTATCTTGTAATTTTTTCTCCAAAGCCTCCGTCTAAAACTCCGTCTTCGAGGGTGATTACTAAGCTGTGGGCTTTTTTTAGTTCTTCCATAAGCTCCTCATCAACTCCGCTAATGTAAAAAGGGTTTATCAAAGTAGCTTCTTTTCCCGTTTTTTCTTTGTAAAGTGCGACTACTTCTTCTCCCAATTTATAAAAGTTTCCCAAGCCTAAAACCGCAAGCGCTTCACCTTTTTGTGTAAGTTCGTATTTATTTATTTTTGAAAAATCTTTTTTGTATTCTTTACCGCTTGAAATCACTTCTCCCGCCGGCATACGTATTGCTACCGGATGCTCGGTTTGCTCTATACTCCACTCAAGACTTGCAAGGTATTCTTCCTTGTTGGTCGGTGCAAGGTATACAAGGTTCGGTATATTTGACATAAACGGTATATCAAACCAGCCCAGATGCGTAACATCATTCCCCCCTCCAAGCATACCTGAGTAATATACAATAATCGTAGCAGGATTATTATTTATACAAAGATCCTGCGATAACTGGTCATAGGTTCTTTGTATAAATGTACTTATAACTCCATATACCGATTTTATTCCCTTTGCCGCCATTCCTGATGCAAGGGCTACAGCTGTCTCTTCCGCTATTCCGACATCTATAAATTGTGTACCGGCTTCTTTTCTTTGCTTAGCAGCAAAACCTATGGCTGCCGGCGTACCTGAGTTGATTGTAAGCACTTTTTTATCAGCCTTCATCTTTTTAAGGAGATAGTTTGCAGTTATAGCGGTATAATTTTCTTTTAGCGGCTCATTTTCATCATAGCCTAAAGGTTTTAAGGTATTTATATCAAATGCACCGGTATAGTGCCAACTTTCTCTATCAAGCTCCGCCGGCTTAAATCCCTTGCCCTTTTGTGTTACTATATGAACAACTACTGCATGATTTACATCTTTTACGTCTTTAAGGGCATTGATCATAGTTTCCAAATCATTGCCGTCTTTTACAAAGACATAGTCCAGATCCATAGCTTTGAAAAGATTACACTCCGCCTTACCCTCAGTCTCTCTTAACAGCTGTAAGTTTTTATAAAGCCCTCCATGGTTTTTGGCAATAGACATACCGTTATCATTTACGATTATAATAATATTGCTTTTTAGTTCGGAGGCAAAGTTGATTCCCTCCAAAGCCTCTCCACCTCCCAGTGAACCGTCTCCTATTACAACAATTACATTGCCCTCTTCCCCTTTTACATCTCTTGCTTTTACCAGTCCGCAAGCCAAACTTACGGATGTGGAAGTATGACCTAAAATAAAATGATCGTGTTCGCTTTCATGCTGATTACTGTATCCGGTTACATCAGCATAGTGTTTCTCATCAGTAAAGGCAAGTCTTCTTCCGGTAAGCATCTTATGAGGATAACACTGATGAGATACATCAAATACAAATTTATCTTTTGGAGAGTCAAATACATAGTGCAGCGCTATTGTCGCTTCTACTATAGCAAGATTAGGTCCGAAATGCCCGCCATGCTTAGCACCTCTTGTTATTACCGCTTCCCTGATTTCCTTCGCAAGTATCTTCATCTCATCAATATTCAACTTTTTCACATCTTTGGGTTCATTTATATGTTCAAGATACATGATATCAGTTCCTTTCTTTTAAGCATCTATCCCGGCATCAAAGCATACCCTTTGTAACACCTGATATGATAACACATGAACTACCCATAGTCTAAAGCCTATGGGCTTCCTGCTTCGCTGACCTCGCAACCTACTATCTCCACAGGCGTTAATTCGGGCAGTCCCTGCCCTATCATTTTTCTTATACTACTTTTCTTAACCCTTCTGCTTTATAAATTTATTCAACTATTTCCTGTATGGCATACCTTGATACGGTAACAATAGTGTGAGCTGCTATCTCAACAAAAACTTTATCATCATCTACTGCTGTAACTTTCCCGTAAATACCGTTAGCACATAACACCTGTACTCCGGGCTTTAAACCGGATTGAAGGTTTAACATATCTTCTCTTCTTTTTTTCATATTCTTAGCGGATACCGACCAAAGTATTATGGCAGCTATGCCGATAAGCGTAGCTACTGTAATACAAGTCCACACTATTATCAGAAATACGTCATCCATTATATACCATCCTCTGCCACATCATCCTTGTGTTCCTTAAGCTCAAGTCTCAATACCTGACTTTTTCCGGTCTCGACCAAAGCCTTAGCCATGTCTGCCGCATCATCATATACATTCATAAGCATAAAAGCTTCTATAAGCATAGGCAAATTAGTACCTGCCATTATTTCTATATCCTTATCTAAGTACTTGTATTTAAGCTCTGAAGCTGTTTTAAAAGGTGATCCTCCTGCTATATCTGAAAACACCACTATAGATTTCACAGCCTCTAAGGTATCCAATGCCGCTTTTAAGTTTTCCTCCAACTCATGTGTATTGTGCTTAGCCTCAAAGTCTACAGCCAATATGTGTTCATTCTCTCCGGCTATTAAATTAAGTGCAGAACAAATACCTGTTGCAAAATTCCCATGACCTGTTACAAGTAAAGCTATCATTTACAGTCTCCCGATTTTTATAAATTTTTTCTTATCACACCTACACATTATTATAAAATATCTCTAATCTTAGAACTATTCATACTTATATAATGTAACACCCTTTACAACCCTATTCACTTCCCCGGTAGGGCAAGGATTGTCAGGTGTCAAATTCATCGACAAGGACTTAAATACTGCCAAACTTTGTGCAAATAAAATATACTCAAGCCCAAGTAACAAGGTATCTTTCTTTGCAGCAGTATCCATATGTACGCAGTAATCCGCTAAAGCTTTCACATCCTCATCCGCATTATTAAAAATAAGTACAAGCTTATTCCCCTGCCTTTGTAAAGAAATTTCTTTCAGCAAATCAAGTTCATATTTTCTTCTGTATTCATCATCACTAAGATAGAGTACGGTTAAAGTTTTTTCATTTATTACTGACTTGGGACCATGTCTGAAACCAAGAGGTGAGTCGTACATAGTTACGACTTTACCTGCTGTCAGTTCAAGCATCTTGAGTGCAGACTCCTGTGCTATTCCCTTAAGAGCCTCATTTCCAAGATAAACTATTCTTGAAAAATCAAAGTTTTTTACCACATCTTTTGCAAGTGTAAAGTCAGTGCTAAGATAATTTCTTGCGGATATTACTACTTCGTCCAAGTCGGATTTAATTTCTTCAATTTTATCAAGTGAAAAAATAAGATATGCTGCAAAAAGCATATTTGAAAAACTTGAAGTCATCGCAAAGCTTTTATCATGAGTTTCAGGGCTTAAATTAACTGCCAAACAATTTTTCCTTCCGCTTGCATACTTTGATAAAGCTCCGTCCTTGTTACAGGTAATAAATATATGATATATGTTCTTACATATAGCTTGGGCAAGTTCTACGGCACCTACCGACTCGGGCGAGTCTCCCGAACGCCCAAAGCTTACAAGCAAGGTTTTCTTTTCTCTTGATATAAAATCTTCCGGAGATACAACTATATCTGTACTTGCACAGGATTTCACCTTATGGTCAAATCTTTTATTTAATATCTGATATAAAGAATTTCCTATAAATTCACTGCTTCCGGCTCCGGTAAATATCACATCATAATCTGAAGCGGAAAATACCTCGGTAAGAAATGTTTTAATCTCTTCTTTGGAATCTAATATCTGATTATATGTTTTTTCCCAGGTACCGGGCTGTTGGAAAATCTCATTAATAGTAAATTCAGACTTTGAAGTCTTCATTTGCTCACTTGATATTTCAAAAATACTCATAAAAGCTCCCCTCTTTATAACAGTTCAATAAGCCAATTCATAATTAAACACACCTATATGATAATAATATGAAAATAGCCCGCCAATAAATTTATTAGCTCTAAAATCTATCAAACTGTTTCTAATTTTTTAATTTTAAGGGTATTATAGGCTTGTAGCTTTTGCAATACAATATTATTATTAAAAGTAATAATCTTTAGGTTAAAAAATGCAAATTAAATTCTATTCCGAACATATATAATTAAACCTAAGTTAATATTTTAAGGAGGTTTTATGCTGATACAAAGTAAAAAAGTATGGATTGCAGATCAATTTACTCCTGCATGTATTGATATAAGAGAAGGGAAAATATTTGAAATCTATCCGTATGACACACATCAAGAAGCCTTTGATTATAAAGACAAAAGAATCGTTCCCGGGTTCATAGACATACATTGTCACGGTGCTTACGGTTTTGATACCAATGATGCCAATGAAGAGGGTATGAGAAACTGGGCTAAACGTATCCCCGGTGAGGGAACTACAAGCTTTCTTGCTACTACTATAACCCAGAGTGAGGCTGTACTAACTAAAGCTGTAGCCAATGCCGCCAATGTTATAGAAAGTGAATATGAAGGAGCTGAAATACTCGGTATACACTTTGAAGGTCCCTACCTTGATATGGTATACAAGGGTGCACAACCTCCCGAACATATAGTAAAACCGAACATAGAGCAGTTTAAGCGATTTCAGGAGGCTGCAAGAGGACATATTATTTATATTACCATGGCTACAGAGCAGGATGATGATTTCGCACTTACAAAATATCTTAGTGATAACGGAGTTGTTGTGAGTATAGGTCATTCCGCCGCCACCTACGAACAGGCTGTCATGGCATATGCTCACGGTGCAAGGTCCATGACCCATGTGTATAACGGCATGTCCGCTTTTACACATAGAGCTAATAACCTTGTGGGTGCAGCCTTTCGTATTCGTACTATGTACGGTGAAATTATTTGTGATGGAAACCACTCCACAGCTGCTGCACTCAATACTTTCTTTATGACCAAGGGACCTGATTACTCAATTATGATAAGTGATGCGCTTATGGCAAAGGGATCCGCTCCCGGAACCAAGTTTATGTTTGGAGGGCATGAAATAATTATATATGATGACGGCAGTGCACATCTTACAGAAAGTAAAAGCCTTGCCGGCTCCACTTTAAAAATAAATGAGGGGCTTCGCTTCTTGGTGGAAGAAGCTATGGTTCCTTTTAACTATGCCATCAACTCCTGCACCTTAAACCCTGCAAAGTGCCTTGGAGTGGATAATAGAAAGGGAAGTATACGAAGAGGACTTGATGCTGACTTGGTAATACTTGATAATGATTATTCAGTTATTCAAACCTATACAAGAGGGAAAAGCAATCTGTAATTAAAACAATTATTGTATATAATAATACATTTACCAATATATAAACAATATAATTTTAGGAGGATTTTATGCATCCATTAAAAGAAATGATTAAAAACAGACTACAGGATAAAAACTGCGGAATAGCTTCTTATTGCAGCGCCAATGAACTTGTGCTTGAAATGGCAATAAGAAGAGCAAAAGAAACCGATACTCCTGTGCTTATAGAAGCGACTGCCAATCAGGTAAATCAATTTGGCGGTTACACAGGTATGCTGCCTAAAGATTTCTATGACTTGGTTATAAACATGGCAGGTAAGGTAGGACTTAAAGAGGAAAATGTAATACTTGCCGGAGATCACTTGGGACCTCTTACTTGGCAGCACCTTAATGAAAAAGAAGCTATGGAGAATGCTGTAGAACTTGTATACCAGTATGCAAAAGCCGGTTTTACTAAGATTCATCTTGATACAAGTATGAAGGTGGCTGATGATAAGGAAGGACTGCTTAGCACTGAAATTATTGCAAGAAGAGGTGCTATATTATACAAAGCTGCTATAAAGGGCTATGAGGAACTTAAAGTAAGCAAGCCCGATGCCATGAGACCGGTATTTATCATAGGAAGCGAGGTGCCCATACCGGGAGGTGCAAGAGAGGTTGAAGAAGGCTTACAGGTTACCAAGGTAGAGGACTTTAAGGATACCGTATCAACTTACAGCAAGGTCTTTGAAGAAGAAGGTGTTGGATTCGGTATGGAAGATGTAATCGCAGTTGTAGTACAGCCCGGAGTTGAGTTTGGTGATAATCAGGTATTTTTCTATGATCCTAAGGCAGCCGAGTCTTTGAGTAATTCCTTAAAAGAATTTCCTAATCTTTGCTTTGAAGGACATTCTACAGATTATCAAAGTGCAAAGTGCCTTAAAGATATGGTAAATGACGGAATAGCCATATTAAAAGTTGGACCTGCTCTTACCTACGGTTTAAGAGAGGCACTTTTTTCACTTAGCATGATAGAAAAAGAGTTGGTTCCGACAAGTCAACAGGCTAACTTTACAGAAACCTTGGATAAGGTAATGCTCGAAAACCCTGATAACTGGAAAAATCATTATCACGGAAATGAAAATGAACTTAAACTTGCAAGAAAATACAGTTTTTCAGACAGGGCAAGATACTATATCGGTCAGCCGAAGGTAGTAGCTTCAATGAATAAGCTTTTTGATAACCTGAGAGAATACACTATTCCTATGAATATGCTACATCAGTATATGCCTTTTTCATATCTTAGGGTAAGAGACGGTATTATCAAACTTGATCCTAAAGAACTTGCTATGGATGGCATTTATCAGTTTATGCAAGACTATGAATATGCTACAGGGGTGATTAAATAAAAGCACATCTGCTATAAGAGTTAAGTGCGGTATAAAATACTTTTACAACTATAAAAATGAGCTGTTGCATTAAAAATATTATTATAGTTTACAATAGGCTGTTATATAAAAAACTATTACTATAGCTTGTTAAATAAGCTGTTGCATTAAAAGAAAAATAATATTTTATATATAGTCTTTTACTTTATTTACTGCTATATATTATTCTGAGTGCAACAGCTTATATTATTTAAAAAAGAAAAAGACCAACCTCTAGATCGGTCTTGCACTTTCTTATTCACAATTGCCTAACAGTGACGACAAAACATGACGCTTACCTGGAAAACGGCACTGCAATAGGACTTACTGTTGCTGAGTATAGATTAGCATACTCAGGGGGAGTATATCAATATTTAAGCCTTATTTTTCTTTATAAATAACAATTTGGTGTTAGCTAAGTATTGATTTTTAATATACTGACCCAATTTTGAGTGTGGGAAGTTTGAGTTATTAAAACAAATCATTTAAGCTTTCAGACATGGTAGGATGGGTAAATATAAAGTTCCTTACTTCCTCTGCCTTTATTCCATGGTCCATAGCCAGTTTAATAAAATTTATCATTTCATGAGATTCTGCACAAAATAAAGCTGCTCCAAGTATTGTTCCATCTGTTGTAGTTATTGCCTTAAGTAAGCCTTCCGTCTTTCGAAGAACTTTTGCCTTTGGAATTGCATTTGCCAAAAGATTACTTACTTTGTATTCAATACCTGCATCTTTCGTCTCTTTCTCACTCATTCCTACACGAGAAAATGGCGGATCGATAAATACCGAATAAGAAAAAGCCCCTCTGTTATTTATTGTACGCTTACCTTCTCCAAGCATATCATCAAGTATTATTCTGCTGTCATCAAGTGAAATATAGGTAAATTGTAACTTTCCGCACACATCTCCGGCAGCCCATATATTTTTAACACTTGTTCTCAAATGTTCATCCGTCTCAACTGCTCCTCTTTGAGTAAGCGTAATTCCCGCATTCTCACAACCCAGTCCATCAGTATTCGGTCTGCGTCCTGTAGCAAGAAGTATAGCCTCCGAATCAAGAGTTTTAGTTTCTTTGTTACTTTCATAATAAAGAACGGAGTCTTCAATCTTGGTTATCTGTGCTCCGGTAATTATATTTACACCTTTTGCCTCAAGACTTGAGCGAATCGCTTGGGCAATATCCTCGTCTTCTCTTGGTAAAAATACATCTGCATCTTGAATAATACTTACCGCACTTCCGAAATTAGCATACATAAAGGCAAACTCAAGACCTATATACCCTCCACCCACAATTGTAAGTGATGCCGGTAATTTATCAAGATCCATAATTGTTTCGGATAGATATACCTTCTTACTTTTATCGGCACCAGGAATTTTAGGTATTATCGGTGTAGAACCGGTGTTAATAATAAACTCAGTGCCTTCAATGCCTACAACACCCTCCTTTGTAAGAACATTTATATGATGCTCATCTGTAAATGTTGCCGTACCGTCAATAATATCTACACCTGCCTGTATAAGTTTATCATAGTTGGCTTTTCGAAGAGCTGCTGTAAGTTTCTTTTTCTCTTGTATCGTATTCTTATAGTATTCTTCCTTTGCAGGGAAGTCTCCTTTGGGTGAACTTTGTGCATCGGTTATAAGTCTTTTAGAAGGTATACAACCGACATTAATACAAGTCCCTCCGTACATATCGGCATCTTTTTCAATAAGTGCCACGCTTTTTTGGGCTTTAGAAAGCTTTGCCGCAAGTGTTTTTCCGGCTTTTCCAAAGCCTATAACTACTACATCGTATTTTGTTTTCATACTGTTCCTTTCAATTATTTTAATCACAAAGCCTGTGTATTTTTTAATATGTTTATCTTAGATTGTGTATTAAAATCCAATGCTTTTATTTTAATAAATTTACCTTTTATAAGATACAACAAAATTATGTTATTTGTATGAAAACTTTGTTTGCAAAATTATTCATTCTGTACTAAATCCGCTCTTATGAAACTTTCCAGTAAAAAAGACTGTATGCCGGAAGTAAATAACCCTCTTGCAAAGAAATATGCTCACCGCTTAATAAATCTAGTGCCTCACCTGCATTAGCCCCATTGAATCCTGCATAGTATGACTTGTCATCAGCATTAACGGCAAACCATATGCGTTCTCCCTCAAACTCCCTCTCAAATACAAGCTGCCTGTTTGTAAGAATAACGCTCCTATAATCCCCGTAAATCAGCGACTTATACTGCTTGTGAAGTGCGGCACAGTCAGATATCAGTGTAGTAAGCCCATTCCAATCAGGAGCTGAAAGTTCGGGGCGGAGGGCATCATCACCGGTATTGTCCTTGGCACCCAAAATCCCCCACTCACTGCCATAGTATATACAGGGAATACCGGGCATAGCAAAAAGCAAACCGTAAAGCAGCGGCAAATGTTTCTGCTCTTTTAAAATACTTGCCACTCGGCTGACATCATGGTTATCTGCAAAGGACATAAGGTGTTTACCTTTGTAGATCGCACTGCCCTCCTTTCCGAATTGACGATTTAGAGAATAGGAGATCTCAAAAAGATTTAAGTCATTAAAACTTGAATAAAGCCCCTTATAACATTCATAATTAGTGCAACTGTGCAACATTTCATCATTTACTATTCTGTTATAATCTCCAAACAAAATTTCACCCAGCAGTAAAAAATCTTCTTTTATAGAATCACAAAACTGTCTGAGCTTACACATAAAGGATTCTTCCAAACAATAAGCTACATCAAGCCTTAAACCGTCAATTTGAAACTCTTCTATCCAGCCTTTAATGCAAGCAAAAAGATATTCTATCACATTAGGGTTTTCCAGATTAAGCTTTACCAGCTCAAAATGCCCTTCCCAGCCCTCATACCACAGTCCGTCATTATAACAGGAATTACCTTCAAAGCTTATGTGAAACCAGTCCTTATAAATCGACTGTTCCCTATTTTGCAATACATCTTGAAATGCAAAAAATCCCCTGCCCACATGGTTAAACACTCCGTCTAAAACCACTCTTATTCCATTTTCTCTAAGTGCCTTACATACAAAAGCAAAGTCTTCATTACTGCCAAGCCTACAGTCGATTTTTGTGTAGTCTCTGGTATCATAGCCATGGCGGTCGGATTCAAATACCGGTGAAAAGTAAATTGCATCTACATTTAACTTTTTGATATGCGGAATCCAGTCCACGACCTTGCGTATCCTAGGTACTGACTGACCGTCATTATCTTTCGGTGCACCGCAAAAACCTAAGGGATATATTTGATAAAAAACACTGTTTGTTGCCCACATATTATAGTCTCCTTTTACATAACTTTTTATTATACTAAGCTTCGATAAGACCTTTTATAAAATCTTCAAAGCTGTCACAAATAACATGTATATTATAATCATCTTCCTGATCTACAAGTGCGACCTTAGGTTTATTGTCTTTTTTGCACTCTCTATAATCAAGAAATATCATATGATGTCCACCTGATATAGTATCAGCCACTGTTACACCTATATCTGGATATCCCCATTCATTTATCCAAAACTTACTTCCCATCTCGCCGCAAAGAGAGTATGGCTTTGTTTTATCAATACCGTAAATACCGGTAATATAAACCGGATATTCGCCCTTACAAAAGAGTGTTGCAGCCGGAGTACCTCCATTGCAACGCTTTATCAATTCTATATATGAGCCGGGCAGTTTATATCCAAGTTCATTCTCAATATCTTCTATCTCTTTATCTGTGGGCTTTTTTCCCACATATTCTTTCAACGCATAATCACTTTCTTCCCAAAAACTATTCCAATCAAAATTTTCAAATACTTTCATATCTTTCCACACTTTAATTATTATTTTTATAGAGTGTATCTATACAGAAGTTCATTCTCACTGCTGTTATAATCTATGTCTGACACAGTCCGGCATAAAGCATGAGTACTCGGGATATAACTTCAGTTGTATTTCAGGTTTTAAAGTTCCCTCCTTTATTCGAATTATCATTTCTTCAAATTCCCTTTTATCCTTTTCCCAACCGGCAATATCTTCCCTCCTTTCTTCTTCACTGTCATAGTCTTCATAAGTTATCGCTTCTTTTACAGCCTCTTCAAAGTATGTTCTGTACTTTTCTTCAAGCCTTGAAAACCTCTCTCTTTTGTTTCTTATCCATAAGGCATAAAACAAATGATCCCAATCAGCCGTATAATAATTACAGTCCACCTCTTCGCTACAATAAGATAGAAATATATCGTATTCTTCAAGTACATAATAGGCATCAAAAATCTGATACTCTGCAATGTCATCCGTACTTAAATCATACTTTTCATCTTGTCCGGACTTTAGCTGCTCTAAGTAAGAAATTGCTTCACTTTTATTTCCAAGACTCACTTCACAATAGGCAATACACAGCTTAATCCACATTCTATCCGGATAATTTTTAAGTAGGTCTAAGAATATTTCTTTTGCTTTTTCATATAGCTTAAGCTCATATAATGATACCGCATAGTTTAAAGAACATTCATAGCTTTCATCCATATTCTTTGCTACATTAAAATATTTATTGCTTAAAGATATATTTTTTTCATCCCTATAAAACTCGAATTCAGCAAAATAATAAAGACCTAGAGCAGTATATGTCTCTACAAATGGTGATTTTAACTCTTTTGCCTTAGTCAAATACTCTATTGCTTCCTTGGAATAGTCGTAACAAAAAGCAATGTTTGTATAAATTCTTGCTTTCTGCTTATCATCTAAAATATCTCCGAATCTATCTAAAAAATCCTCTAATAATTTTATATAATTTGATTCCCCACATCCAAGTTCTAACTTTACCGAAGCAAGTGTGCATATCACATCAACATCTGCTTGATGCTCTTCATATCTTGACACAAGATAGTTTTGTATTTTCTCAAGGTATTCTTTTGATTTTTCAAAATCTCTTAAAAATACTTCCTTGTATCTGTTTTCATATTCCGTTTTTAATTGACACCAATAAGCTTTGATTTCATCTGACATTTTCACTAAAATCCTTTTCTACTTACATACTTTTGTACTTTCCTACTTATCATTTTGCCCTCATCGATCTGCATTTATCTGCAAAATCACTAACTATTTGCAAAGAAGTCATAATCACTTCAATATAATCATACTTCATCTTCTTTTAACTCTCTAAAATTATCAATATGATATCCAAAATAACATTTCCCGGATCTGCCTGCAAAAATCCCATGTTCCGGCATATTGTAAATCTCACCAAGATAAATCATAGGTAAATCATCCGATTTTCCCTGTTTTATATATTCTTCGAACTCAAATTGCCGGTTCTTTCCTGTTGTTATAATTTTTCCCTGCTCTTTGCTTAACCTAAGCACTCTGTTATAAAGTATAGCATATTATCAGCCCGATTATTAACAGTTTTTAATTTATAAAATATTCTCATTCCCTTATTAAAATCCAAGCTACTATTTTATTACTTTTATTTGAGTTCTTGATATTTTTTTGCGGTTAAAAGACAGATTCGTATATGCCAAAACTCCTTCTTCATCTTCCAAGCTAATCAGTATCTTTGCAAGTTCGTTGCCCAATTCATCAACTCTATACATAACAGTCCCATTATAGAGGTTTGATGAAAAGCTTAACATTTCATGCTCTATCAAGAAATCGATATATTTAATTATAACACTAATATCATCTTCTACACCCTCATCTACCATGCCTATATCCAGAATACTGACATCATATTCTTCTACTCCGGGAATCTCTATAATATTTGAATCTTCTTTATACTCTTTTTCCAAATCAGCCTTAATAGGAGATGAATAAAAAATAGCCGGCATTATCACACAAAGAGTTTTTGTTTTGTCATGCTGTGTAAGTTCCGCTTCAAAAGGAACACCGTCATAGGTAATTCCTTTTGCAAATCCAAGGTGTGAGTCTGACATATATTCTTTGTGATTACATAGCGGCATATCATAATCTAATTTATAATAAGCCCCATACATATTTTCTTTATAATATTTATCTTTCTCAATATCTCTAAGATGCTCATAGCCAAATACCTTAGCAGCTGAAATACTGCTATTATTCTTCTTAATATACTCCTTTGTAAACTTTATTGTTTCTTTTGCTATATTTATTAAATCCATTCCGGTCATAGCCTACCTCCGTAATTTGCTCTCTATACTTTGTTATCGTATAAAGTATAGCAGTTTTGATGTACAAAAAAACGGACTTGGTCAGAATCTTCTCCAAATTAAATTTTATTTCAACAGGCAGCTAAGATAAAGCCTCTTTCTGACCTTTTACATTCTAAGCAGTGCCTTATTTAAATTACAAAATCCTCCAAGTTTCGGATTTCTATCCTAAAACTTTGGAGGACCTTGTTAATTAAAATATATATTTAAATGAAGGTTGTTAAGAATTATATCTATATTGGGGTATTTTATGTCTAATCGTAAATAAGACATCTTTTATAACTTTACTGCTATTGTTTACAGTTCCTGTATTCCAATAAACTATTTAATAATCAATTTCAAAGCCACCTGTTCCAAGCCTTTTAATTTTTGCAAAACTAATAAACTACTGTAATGTATCGTTGATATCCGGCTTTATTACTACTTTGTCAATAGATTGTAACATCTATAGTCAAAGAGAATTAAGATCTGCTCTGCTATTGCTGATATTAATTAAATATCAATGACATATTACACTACTGTTAATCATCAATTTCAGAGCTGCTTGAAACTATCGCACCGGTTGAAGCATCTATATCATAATCATATTCAACATTGCCCACCTTGAACTCAATCTCATAAACCCTAATTCCATCTTCCGTGTCAAGTTGTACCTTTGTAAAGTTTGCACTTCCCACTCCTGCGTGTGAAAGAGCTATTTGTTTTGCTTTTTCTGTTGAGATACCTGAAACTGCCGCCTTGGTAGGTGCCGCTGTTTCCGCAGGTGCTGCTGTCACCTTTGGTGCCGGCTCCGGTGTAGGAATTGAGTAATTCTCAATATCCCTATCAGCAGATATTATACTGCCGTCTGCTACACTGATTTCATAATCATATTCAACATTTCCGATATAAAACTCAATATCATAAACTTTTATACCGTCTTCGTAATCAAGTTCAGCCTTAACAAATGAAACCTTGTCCTGTGAAAGACCTGCATGAGCAAGTGCTATCTCTTTTGCTTTTTCTACACCTATATCTGCAGATGGAGCTGTTGTCTCCTGCTGTGCTGCTGTAGTCTGTGCCGGTATATTATAGTTTTCAATATCAAAATCACTTGATACTATTTCTTTGGTCAGTGCATCTATATCATAATCATACTCTACATTTCCGCTGTAAAATTCTACATCATAAACCAGTCTGTTATTCTCATAATCAAGCTCTATGTTAACAAATGTAACATCCTTTTCTGAAAGTTTTGCATCTGCAAGTGCAATCTTCTTTGCCTCATCGGCACTTATTTGCTTTGCTGTGTTTACCTCAACAACTGTATTACCGATGAGATTATCGTTAACATCTTCAATAGCGTCTGCTATATTTTCCCTGATGCTGTCTTCACTGTCATAGTCAACTATATCTTTTATATCTATGCCTTTTTTCTCAATTAAATCTGCAATATCGGTTACCCTCATTTTAGCCAACTCTTTTGCATCAAGAGTGTTATCCTTAGCTGCAAGATTAAGTACAAATACTGCCTTTCCTATGGATATATTGTTTTCTTTTGCGAATTTATCAGCATCTACAGTATTTTTCAAAGTCTGATTCATAACATTTGCCTTTACATCATTCTTATCCAAAGCAATATTTATATCATCCAGTACTTCTTTTTTAACTTCTTTTGCCTTATTTGGATTATTATTCCTTACAGTAACCAATATTCCTGTATTATTATTTTCAATGTATCCCTTTTGAACCATTGAACCGATAAGTGCATTTACCGCAACCTTAAGCTCTGCATTCTTTAGGTCCATTCCATCAATAACAGCTTTTCCATCCTTATTGGTAGATTGTATCTCTATAACTTTGTTATTTTTGTTTGTCACAATCTCTACTCCCGGATTGACATCTATGTCCACATGTGAGTCCGGAACAAAATTGTTTCCATAATACGGAACACCTACAATTCCTGCTGCAAACAATACACAAGCCACTGTTGCCGCACCTATAAAACCTCTGCTGAGTATATTAAACTTTTTCATTGTTTTCCATCCTTTCCGTCTCCACAGAAAAATATTTTGTTAGATTCTCTTAAACATATTCTCCGTAATATCATTCGCTCTTCCGGTCCGTTTTTACTATATTTTCAAAAAAGTCTTCTGCAAAATATCTTCTGCATTATAAACATTTTTGTTACTGAAAGGGTAAAGACCGATTATGCCTCTGTATTTACCTTTGCGATACTTTTATAAGTTTACTATCCACCGTCGACGTTCATTTGGATCATCTTATAAAACTATCGCCGCTTAAAGCTTTTCTTATTTATCCTTTCACTATATTAATGCATGAGCATAACATTTTATTGCAAGTTAAATTAATTTTTTTTATTTTTTATAAAAATAATTAAGTCCCCCAAAGTTTCAGATCTACATTCTAAAACCTTAGGGGACTTTACTTAAACCTATTTATTTTTTATAAATTTAACTGCTAATCATCAATTTCAGAACTGTTTGAGATTATTGCACCGCTTGCCGCATTGATCTCATAATCATATTCCACATTGCCTGCCTTAAACTCTATATCATAGACCGATACTCCATCATCTATATCAAGCTCTACCTTTGTAAAGCTTGCTCCTGAAACTCCTGCATGAGAAAGCGCTATCTGCTTTGCCCTTTCTGCAGAAATATTGGAATGTGCCGCTTGGGTTGGAGCCGCTGTAAGAGCCGGCGCTGCTGTCGGCGCAGGTGCCGCTGTAGGTGCAGGTGTAGGTGCTTCAGTATGATTTGGAGCTGCTGTAGGTATTGAATAATTTTCAATATCCCTGTCAACTGATACTATTGCACCGCTTGCCGCATTGATTTCGTAATCATATTCAACATTTGCACTATAAAACTCTATATCATAGACTTTTACACCGCCTTCATAATCCGGCTCCGCCTTAACAAAGGATACATTGCCTCGTGAAAGACCTGCATCAGAAAGTGCTATATCTTTTGCTTTTTCTATACCTATATCTCCATTTGCAGTATTTACATTAGTCTGCTGTTGTGTATCCTGAGTATTAACAGGTATGCTGTAATCCTCAATATCAAGATCGCTTGATATTATTTCTTTGCTTACTGCATCTATCTCATAATCATACTCGACATTTCCGCTATAGAATTCTATGTCATACACCTGCCTGTTATTCTCATACTCAAGTTCAGTCTTAACAAAAGTAGCATCTTTTTGTGCAACATTTGCATGTGCAAGTGCGATTTGCTTTGCTTCATTGATGCTGATTTGCTTTGTCTTGCTTGCCTTTTCTTTTGACAAAGCTGCTGTAGTGCCTGTAATATTTTCACTAACATCTTCATCTACATCTTCAATGGCATCTGCAATATTTTCCCAAATACTGTCGTCATCATCATAGTCAACTATATCTCTTATGTCTATGCCCTTCTTTGCAACCAGAATTGCAATATCGCTTACCTTCATTTTAGCCAACTCTTTTGCATCCAAGCTGCTGTCTTTAGCTGCCAAATTAAGTACAAATACCGCTTTCCCTATGGATATATTATTTTCTTTTGCAAATTTAGCTGCATCTACAGTATTTTTCAAGGTCTGATTCATAATATTTGCCTTTATATCATTCTTATATAAAGCAAAATTTATGTCATCCAATACCTCTTCTTTAACCTTATTAGCTTTGTCCGGATTGTCATTCCTTACAGTCACCAATATTCCTGTATTATTGTTTGTTATATATCCCTTTTGAACCATTGAACCGATAAGTGCATTTACCGCAACTTTGAGTTCGGTATTTTTCAAGTTCATTCCGTCAATAACACTGTCTCCATCCTTATTGGTAGCTTGCACATTCAAAACTTTGTTCTTTTTATTTGTTACTATCTCAACTCCGGGATTTACATCTATATCCACATAGGAGTCCGGAACAAAATTATTGCCATAATACGGAACTCCCACCATCCCAACCGCAAGCAATACGCAGGCAGCTGCCGCTACTCCTATAAAACCTCTGTTGAATATATTAAACTTTTTATTTATCCCTTTTTTCGTTTTCTCTTCATCCAAAGAAGCAATATTTCGGGAGATCCTTTCAAACATATCCTCGGGAATCATTCCGGATACAGCAGTGTCGAGCTTCTTTTCAATATCTTCCCTTTTCATTAAAAGCCCTCCTCTTCCAAATATTTTTGCATCTTCCTAATAGTTCTGTTGTACTTTGAAAGTACCGTATTTATAGGCATATCAAGAAGATCCGCTATTTCTCGGTTTTTAAACCCTGCTACGGCGTGAAGCAAAAGTATCGTTCTTTCATCTTCGTCCAGTTTATTTACAGCAGCTTCAAGAACAATACGCTCACTGACATCTTCCACAAAAGAAAAAATCGGTTCAGGCATATCACTTACCTCTTCCATACTGTCTTCCTTCTTTCTTTCACGGAATTTCATCAGTGCAAAATTTTTTGCTATTGTAAAAATCCAAGCCATAGGTTTATCATATGAGGTATAATCTTTGGCTTTTTGATATATTTTCAAAAAAGTCTCCTGCAAAACATCCTCTGCATCATGAGGATTTTTCGTTATTGAAAGGGCAAAGGCATAAACACTCTTATTTGTTTTTTCATATAAAGTATGTAATGCCTCCATGCTGCCCTTTGCGATATCTTTTATAAGTTTATCATCCACTGTCGATGAAAGCTTTGAACCCTCTTCCAAGACCGCCATCAAATTAAGCATCTTTTTTTATCCTTTCACTATATTAATGCACGAGAATAGTATTTTATTGCAAGCGTTATAATTTTTTTTATTTTAATAAAAACTCTCCTGCCACGGTTATCGAATTATATCATAAAGTTTACTTAAGCTCAAATGTAAGATGGGGTGTGAAAGATATTAAAAATTAATTTAACCCATTTCAGGTCGTGAACATTTTTCAAAATTAAATCTTTTTATCATAGCCATTTTTTAATTCAACTTCTTTTTCTTTAACTGATACCTTGTTATAGCAATGTTCCAAGCTTGCTATTTTGGGGTGTGGATATTAATGAGTATAGTTATTATCGCTAAAATAACTGAGCAAGAATTGATCTGGGTACGCACATCATAACCGTACGCTCAGGATCAACTACTTGACAAAATTTTAAGTCGCCTACTGCACTAAGCAACATACCGGCATCATTAAGTGACAATTCGAGCTTCTTTTGCATGATTTCATTCATTATCCTTACCGCATGAAATACCGCTTTTTCAATTTTTTCATGTGAATAAATCACTCCACAGATATCATTATTTTCCAACATAGGAGTTTCAATACTTAAGCCTTTTATTACAGATAATTTCACTTTAACATCAGCCGCAATCTCTACACCGCTTACCATAATTTCTCCGTCTCCCATGGCAGCGTGAACATCTCCTAATGAAAAAATTGCTCCCTTATGAAATACCGGAAAATATAATGTTGCTCCTTCTGTAATTCGTTTATTATCCATATTTCCGCCATGATTACCGGGTGTACTGCAGTTTACCGATCTGTTTTCAGGCGCTACACCTATCACTCCTATCATAGGACTTATATCAAATACTATTTTTTTGTTAAAATGAACCTTTCC
>ERZ773083.1149-NODE-1149-length-18792-cov-16.120670_pt1 | contig 18792 bp, 22 predicted proteins | sample MGYA00511465_ERZ773083 | MGnify/ENA primary metagenome ERZ773083 (study PRJEB29015, sample SAMEA2738001) | human oral metagenome | biome: human oral; feature: human-associated habitat; material: dental | place: China | collected 2060 ... | reverse complement strand
TCACTGACATCATTGCAGAGCGGGCGCGGGAGCACAAGTTCACCATCATGATGGGTCGTACCCACGGGGTGCATGCGGAGCCGACGACTTTCGGTCTTAAGCTCGCGACTTGGTACAGCGAAATGAAGCGCAATATCGAGCGTTTCGAGCTTGCGGCTGCGGGTGTGGAAGCTGGGAAAATCTCTGGTGCAGTTGGGAACTTTGCCAATATTCCACCATTTGTGGAAAGCTATGTCTGTGAGAAATTAGGTATCCGTCCGCAGGAGATTTCGACTCAGGTCCTTCCACGTGACCTCCACGCTGAATACTTCTCAGCTCTAGCCTTGATTGCGACGTCTATCGAGCGTATGGCGACCGAGATCCGTGGACTGCAAAAATCAGAGCAGCGCGAGGTCGAAGAGTTCTTTGCCAAGGGGCAAAAAGGATCTTCAGCTATGCCGCACAAGCGCAACCCTATCGGTTCTGAAAATATGACTGGTCTGGCGCGGGTCATTCGTGGGCACATGGTGACAGCCTTTGAGAATGTCTCTCTCTGGCATGAGCGCGACATTTCCCACTCATCTGCTGAGCGGATTATCGCACCGGACACGACCATTCTGATCGACTACATGCTCAACCGCTTTGGTAATATCGTCAAGAACCTGACCGTCTTCCCTGAAAATATGAAGCGCAACATGAACTCGACCTTTGGTCTTATCTTCAGCCAGCGGGCTATGTTGACCTTGATTGAAAAGGGCATGACTCGTGAGCAGGCTTATGACTTGGTGCAGCCAAAGACTGCCCAGTCTTGGGACAATCAAGTAAACTTCAAGCCTCTGCTCGAAGCGGACCCAGAAGTCACTTCCCGTCTGACTCAGGAAGAGATTGATGAAATCTTCAATCCTACTTACTACACCAAGCGCGTAGATGAAATCTTCAAACGCGTAGGCTTAGATTAAATATAGAAATAGGCGCTTCTTACGAAGTGCCTATTTGCTTGTTCTTAAATTTGACTGGCCATTTGCCCGATTTTCTGCAGCATTTCTTGGCGTTGTTGGTCCGTCTTGCGTTCTACACTGTTGAGTTCAGTCAGTTTGACAGGAGAAATACCACAAAGTTTCAGGATTTGATTTTTAAGTACCTTGCCGTAGTCTTGGACGAAAGGCAGGGCAAAACCTGGAGTATTGTGGCTGACGATAATCCAGCCGGACTTGCCTTGCAGGTGGCCTTGGAGTCCGACTTTCTTATAAGAGTAGGCGAAGTCAGCCGCAAAGACACGGTCGATAAAGCCTTTGAGAATAGCCGGCATACCGCTCCACCAGATAGGGAAAATGAAAATCAGATGGTCTGCCCAAGTAATCAAATCCCGGTATTTTGCCATTTCAGGGTCTTTGTGCAGGTCACGGCGTCTATGTTCTTGGTCAAAGCGTAAGATAGGATCAAAATTTTCAGCATACAAGTCCAAGGTTTTTACCTCGTGCTTCTTAGAAAGGTTGCTTTGAACTTCTTTGAGAATAGCAGCATTGAAGCCAGTTGGGCTGGGGTGGGTGTAAATAATCAAGGTTTTCATGATCGTTCTCCTTTGATATAAATGTCAAGCATGTGCTCGATAGTGCTTTGGATGGCTTGGGGATTCAGGTCTTGTCCGATAGGACTGTTGGTCAGAACGGCCAGACCTGTGATAAAGCTCCAAAAGTGAAAAAGGCTTTCTGCTTCGCTATTGCTAAAATTTTCCTCCTCGCGAAGCTTTAAAACAAGCTCCTTAAATTTATCAAATCCAGGCAGGTCAGACTCCAAGAGAATGGTGTCCTGCGTCACCTTCATGTATTTAAAAGGAAATTTGATAAAGAGAGCTTCAAAAAAATGTGGGTAGGTCTTGGCAAAAATAATGAAATTAAGACCAAGCTGTGTCAGCTGATCACGCGCAGAACCTGTCGTGTCAATATTTTCATTGATTTCTTGATTGAGAAAGAGCGAAAGCCGGGCCAAAACGACCTTTAGATAGCCTTCCTTGCTCTCAAAATGGCGGTATGGAGTGCCGTGAGTTACACCACAGGCCTTGGCGATAGTCCTGAGCGAAAGCTGTTCAATTCCGTGTTTTCCGATTTCGTCAATCCCTGTTTGAATGAGCTGTTCCTTCAGCTGGGCAGTATTGCGTTTCATGTATCTCCTCCTAAAGTATACACTGTCTACTTATCTATCTTTAGTATACACTGTCTACTTTTGTTTGTCAAATTGAAAGTGATGATAAGTGTTAAAAAATAATGTTTGTAATTCGATAAAATACAAAATAAAAATAGAATGATTTAAACCGTCACTTGCTTATAAATGAAAACAAAAAATCCTATGAAACTTTGATTTCATAGGATTTTCTTTATCTCAATTATTTAACTTCTGTAAGGGTTAAATAAGAAGTCTATAAACCCGGTAATATCAAGGGTTATAGGCTTTTGAAGTAAAAAGGTAGTGAAAAAGGTAGTGACTGAATCAGCTTGCTAGTTCTTCCATCTTGTTCAGAAAAATATCTACTGCTTCTGCCTTCTTTTTCGGAGCTAGTTCAGCATAAATGTCCATCGTTGTTTTAATCGACTTGTGTCCCATTCTTATTTGGAGTTCTTTCCAGTTCACCCCAGCATTTAGCATCAAAGAAGCATGTGTATGGCGGAAAAGGTGAAAACCATAGTTTGGTAGCCCTAACTCAGTCAAGCGCTTTTTAAGTGTTGCACGTTCGTTTCTGTCACACATGTAGTTACCATAAATAGTTGGAAAAATAAGTGTGGACTCTGGCAAGCCGTGCTTTTTAAAATAGGAAGCCATTTCCTCATGAAATTCTTTGAGGTTTTCCATGATTGATGGAGGAACAGTAACTTTACGGTTCCCAGAACCGGTTTTAGGGGTTCTCTTACAAACCATTTCCCCTTTAATACCTAATTTTTTATTTGCACTTTTCCACATTAGTGTTTTATTGACACGAATTTCATTGCTATCAAAATCAAGGTCAGATATTTCTAGTGCTAGTAGTTCATTGATTCGTAACGCAGACGCTAATAGCGTGTTACAAATGACCTTAAAGCGTCTATTTGATCTTGTATTAGGCAAGGTTTCAAGATAAGACAACCAGTGTTTTAGACTGTCATCATGAAGGACCATGATGCGATCTTTAATGGCTTTAGGTTTTGGTGGTATCTTGATTGTCTTTGTGGGGTTGTTTTTTAAACCACAATTTGTTATTCCAAAATCAAAAATATCACTCATTTTATGTGCCATTGCACCAAAATCTTTTGCACTGCCTTTCGGGGCACGTTTTACACCGGATTCAACAGCTTTCTTTGCTTTTCTAGCTAATTTGTTTACCCAAAGTTGGACATCAGCAGGTTCAATCTGTTCAGGTTTGTATTCTCCAAACTGTGGAATGATATAGGTATCAAGATAGCCTCTAACTCGGTTAATGGTGTTTTGTGATGATACCCAAGTTCTGAAGTTTCTAAACCATATTTCAGCTAAACTTTCAAAGTTATAAATTTGGATAGTTTCTTTAATAGTAGAGCCGGCTTTTTCAAAATCAATTTTAGCTTCAACAATTTTTCTATCTAGAGATTTCAGTGTCTTAGCAGTAATAGTTTTGGTGATTCGTTTACCTGTCTTTACATCAGTTCCAATGTAAACACCTTTGAGTGAATAGCTGATATCACCATTTTGTTTGGTGATTTTTGTTATCTTTTTATTATTGTGTTGAATGATTTCTTTACTCATAGAGCCTCTTTCGTCGGACAATCAAAAGGCTAGAATAGACCCTCACATTCTTTGTTTGATAACTCTATTCTAGCACATTTGGAAGTTAAATAGTTATAAAATCAATGACGTCTTCCATTTTATAATAGATAGTACGTGTTCCCTCAATTGGAGGTTCAAGACGTTTCAATCCTTTGTTTTCCCATGATTTAAGTGTGTTTGGGGAAATTTGTAACAGTTTTAGAAGTTCTTTTTGCGTGATGATTCCATAAGAATTCTTTGTTTGTAATTCTTTCTGGATGATAGTAATAATTGTATTCAGTAATTCTTCAATTCGGTTTAATTTAATTGTCTCCATCAATATTTGCTCCTTGTTCTTCGATTGCTTTTTGTAGTCGCTTGGGGTTATGCCGACGTGAGTCCAGATAGCGAGAGAAAAAGTAGGTTCGTTCAATGATTAGTCCCAATAGAGCGGTATCATTATCTCGCGCATACCATACAAGTTCCTCAAATTCTGTAATGTCATTTTGTTCAATGGTATCAATCACTTCTGTGATGAAGTCATCAGAGTTTTGCTGAACTAAAAATTGAGCAAGGTTAAACCCGCAGCCACATTCAATGTCTTTAATATCGTAAGGGCTTTTCTCAGGATTCTCTGCATGAATAAAATAGTCATACATTCCTTTCGGTGATATTACAGGTTCAACGTGGGCTGGACCGTTGAGTTTGTCTTTGATAAGTTCTGATACTTGCGCATAACTTTTTAGAGAGTCAAAATAGAATGCTCCATGCTTATGTGCTTTCTTAAACTCTCCTGTTTTTTTGTTTACATCCTTATTATGCCACGGTGACAGAACAAACGGAACATGAATTTCTTCGAGAATTTCTAAATAGTTTTCGGGCGCACTTTCCTGATAGAATAGAAAAGCCCATTTATTTGAACGTTGTTCTTTTGCCATAGGTAAAATTCCTCGCTTTCAATTTTTTATTATTTCTATCTATTAGGAGATTGGAAGGGCATAAATCGGAGTTTTTGAGAAAATTTAATTTTTTTCTGATTATTGATTATTGGATTAAGTGGGGGTCGTAGTCACCCCACTTAATCCTAAATTTTGCAATTAAAAACGGCGCTGTTTGGCTTCCACTACGTGGGCCACAGCGCCATTAAGCTATTCTCTCTTATTACCAATAAGATAAGTCCATTTTTTTGCTGGTTTATGAGGTGAAAAGAAATAGTCAGGGTTATATCTTGCCATTTCTTCTATAATCATCGTATCCATATCATTTAGAATCTTCTTGGCTTGTTGTGTCTTTGGGAGTCTAATCATCAAAATAACGTTATCTTCTCTAACATCTACAATAGATTGTCGTACTGCTCTATTGAAGTGTTTGTTAACGGGATTATATTGTTTCATTTTTGTTTGCTCAGTTGTAGCTAAGACTTCTGAGTGTTCACTTTGATGCAAAAAAATGCGGATAGCCAAAGTTTGCTTGATAGATTCCCATAGATTTGATAGATTATCTTCTTTTTGTCGCTTCTTAATTTCATAGCTAACGAGCAAGATGAAAACAATTGAACTGATAATTGACATTGTTAGGCTAAGCCAGAAAATCATACTAATAAAGCTAGTAACCACGGATAGAGAGGTAAATTTTTGTAAGAAATCCATCATAAATCCTAAGAATACCGTACATAATGTACAGAGGATTACTGTAAGAAATACTGAAAAGCAGAAGTCGAAAAACTTTTGGAAATATGTTGTTTTCATAAGTTACAAGATTCCTTTCTTGGTATAGTAAGTTGGACATAGTAGTGGCAAAACCTGATAAGGGTGTTCATTATCAATAATTTGTATAAGCCCTGTTCCTATTCCTATAGGAATAACAATGCCTTCTGGGTTAAGGTCGGGAAACAGAAACTGTGTAGTTTTTTGATTGATGTTTCCAATCTGAATAAGTACATTGAGTTGTTCCCGTACAGAAACAGGGATTGTCATGTGATCAAAACGCTGACTTACAAGAAGCAGGTGAACCTTTGTTGCTCGGCCTAATAAAGTAATTTGCGATAACAAGGAGAAAAAAGAATCCTTGATGTTTTTGTTAACTCCCTCAGATAAGGCGAGTACTTCGTCAATAACGATTGTCCGGTGTTTAAACTCATGACGTGGATTTTCAAAGAGAATTGCTTGACGTTTGTGAATAATAGTTAAACACTGACTTAAATTCTCGTTGACTTCTGATAAAAAGTCCGATTTAGAGCGGTTCTCATGTGGATGAATGACGGGGATTTGGTGTTTCCTTGCCCAGCGAGATGGCGTATCGAACTTAGGATCAATGACAACCAAGTCGGAGAAATTCCTAAGGAGACTTAACAAGTAGGTAAGCACATAGCTTTTACCACTTCCTGAGTTCCCAGCTATTGCAATGGAAGTTACTTTATCATAATCAAACCCTAGATTTTTCATGATAGGGACGTCGTTACCTTTTAGAGATGAAGCGAATTGCTCAAGGTCTGAAATGACTAAACGTTCAGAGATTCCCCTTTGCCATGGGAAGAATAGCCCTCGTTGAACATGAATGTCATCCGTTTTTAACGAAACAAAGTAAGCAGAATTTTGCTTTAGTAATGTGTATTGAGGATAAAGTGATGCATTAGCGATCAAGAAAATCTTTTGATATAAGTCATTGTCAATAATAAAACCAGACGGCAGACGAGGAACAAAGATAAAGCCATCTTCTTTAACTGTAATAGCAAATGAATTGGTATAAGAAGTTTCACCCTGTAATACAGAGCCTAAAGCCATATTTAGGCTCTGTAACAGGTATTGTTCCAATTCTCTTTTGATTAGAGATTGAACCATTATTCCACCTCTTTAAATCCATCAGCCTTGAAGTAGACATTGTAGTTGACTTCACACGCTTGTAAATTTTCAAATGAGATAAGTGAAAGGTAGTCAGGAAGATCAGGCTTTTCAAGGAATTTAACCTGAAATGGTGGTAATCCCTTTTGTCCAAACCAAGTTTTGTATGCGATAACTTCACCTGTCGGTTTTCCATCTTCATACTTTTGTTGTGGTTCAAGCTCATCGCAAAGCAAGTAGATTGGATCTTGAAGGCTAACGTATTGTTCTGCTGTTTGACTTGAGTATCCGCCATTGCGGAATTTTGCTTTCATTTTCATTTTGAGATACCTCGTATATTCTATTTTGTGATAAAAAGTATTGGTGACATGCTCGGTTTGAGGTCATGAGCTGGACTTGTTGATTTTTTCCTTTCTATCTTATAGGAGATTTAGGAGGTGGATTTCGGAGTTTTTGAAAATATTTTTTTATACCTATTTTTAAAGAAATTCGGTTCTCTAAATTCGGAGCATTTCACAAAAAGCTGGTAATCAAATTGACTACCAGTTTTTAAGATTAATAGTAATCTTTCAGTTGTTGCTGTAATATTTTTTGGTACTTCTTGAAGCGGTTTGTTACAGTCTTGTCGCTGATTCCTATAAGTTTTGCTAGTTTATTTGACGGCATGGGTTTATCGGTTAATTTACCAATCATAATAGCTTTATCTTCGGGTTTTAAATCGTCAATAAAGTTGCTTATAATAGCCATCATTTCATTTTGAAAGTAAACTTCTTCTGCGTTGGGAGCAGTATCAGCTATTAACTCATACAGGTCTGTGCTTCGTCCATCAATGGAAATATTATCATCGAGACTTCCGAGATTGTGATATCGGTCACGGCGATTAGCATTAGCAAATGCTTTGTTGTCATTGCGTAGTAACTTATCCCAGTGTTTTAGCTCTTCTTTATTCTCTGGAGTAAGACGGTCGTTAAAGGTTTTTGTTGGCATAAGAGCCTCTTTCTAAGTCCTGATTTTGGACAGAAAGAAACTGGTATGAGCCGTACTGAATAACCGAAGAGGTGCAAAAAAGCACATCAAATAAACGGATAGACAGATATGTGCAGAACTCGACTGTTATTGTCTGAGTTGTCATATTTGTTTCGATCCGTCCATTCGATGGCCATCAATTAGGACTGGTGTTATTATTTTGAAGAAAACGCTTGTAAAATTTGATATAATATCATTAAATATACTATCGCTTTATCTTCACTCTTAATTATGAAGTAGATAGAGTTACTTGCAATTGTAGATAAAGTTTATAAAGTAGATACGGTTACTAAATTAGTTATGAGGAGTAAAAAATGTCTGAAAATATCCCACGACTCACAGGAGGTATTCTATTTGGACTGATGCTTGAAGCTAGAAAACCCAAAAGTAAGGTTCGGATTGGATGCTTAGAAGAACGAACTGATAAATTGTCCGAAGTTGATATCATGAAGTCTCTTATTGATATTTTTACAGGAGAAATTCAACAAATGCCATACGGGGACACATTTAAAAAGAATGTTTCTGATTATAAAAAATGTATTATTTCTAAAGCAGATTATTTACGTTTTGATGATCCGACGTTCATCAATTTATTTAAAAATTCTGTTGAACAGAATAAAAAAGACACACTGGAAAGTATGTCTGCATTTATAAATGAGAAGTTTTCGAAACGAAAATTGAAGTGGCTTGTTTCGGCGGTTGTTGAAAGTATTTGTAATGATGAGACGGTTGATGATTCGGAGAGATTTAAAATTTCCCCTAATGAGTCGGCATTTAAGCAAGATTTATTAAGAGTGGAAGTAATCGAAATTGAGTCATTCTTATTAGATGTAATGAGATATATTTTTGTCAATAATATAGATAATACTCTCGGTAAACCAACATTTGCAGCTTGGTATTCTCAAAACGGAGAGCGAACCCCTTGGGAATTTACTAATGCAGAACTTGGACAACAGATGAACTGCTTAGAAATAACTCGATATAATCCAAGTGTGGAAGATGTTGAGAAACAAGAGTATATCGAAGAATCAGATGTTGAGATTGAAGAAGAGTTTAATTCTAACGTTGAAAGTGATGACTCAATAACAAAACAAGTGTTGAATAATCCTAAAATTATCAACCAGTATGCCAATAATATCTATAACATAGAACATGTAGAAAATCTAAATTAAGGAGAATACATTGACGAACTCACTAAAAAGGCAGGATACTTTGCCCTCAGAATTTCCCCAACAACCACTACAACAAAATGCAGATAGGATTTATAATATTGAACAAGCAAATAATGTAAATCATATCGTTAATGTTACACCTATACGTAAGACACTCTCTTCCGATGAGTATTACAACCTATTTATAATTTACGGTGAGAAGTATGAAGAGAACTCTTTTGTTCTAGATAATTATAGGATTTTCGAATACACAAATACAGCAATTTCACAAAAATTCAATAAATTTACACTAGAAGATATCGATGAAATAATGAGTTTACCAACCTTATTCCTCCCTGAGTACAGTGAGGCGAACCAAGAGATAAAAACTGGATTTTTTGGAAAATTAGTAGATATAGATAAAAGAGCTGAAGATACAAAATTTGATTTTCATAAAGAATGTGAAATTGATTTAAATCTGGTCAAACTTCATCAATCAGATTTAAAAATAGAAGATTGGGAACTAAGTAGGACTCACTGGGCGATTAAAAGAGCTAATTTAAAGAACATTTTGGAAGTTTTTAGTAATGGCAACGAAACAGAGTAAAGAAGTAAAGATTCAACGTGAAGTTGAAGAGTGGCAACGTCTTACGGCATGGAGTTTGTGAAACAAAATAAAAGTGTCAATTCAGAGATTGACAAAACCTTATCAAAAGCTTCCTCTGTAAGAAATCAAAAACTAGAACGAACTTATAAGATATCGATAATGCGGTAGGACGTTATGAAGAGGTCGTCAATCTCATCAAATTTGGTAAAGACGAGAGGTAATAGCGATGAAATATTTTAAATTAATCAATGGTGGAACTTATCATATTGATGAGTTTGAAGAGAGAACAAATAAAGAATTACCATATTATCAAAATGGCAGTAAGTACGCATTGTGTCCAACTTGTGGTTCTTCGATTCAACTTATCGGGGGGGAAAATAATAATACGCAAAATAGAGCTGGAAGATATTATGCGGCACATACAAAAAATCCTATAGAAGGACTGGCATACGACATAGGAAGAAAAAATAATTGTGCAAATTATGAAGGAAATCAACATAATTGGCAAGGTATTTATCAACGGAGACAAGGGCTTCCTGAAAATGAAGAATTATCTATATTTATAAATGAGAATATGTCAGATATCGCTATAGAAATTGGTGACTTAATTGGATTTAATGGAATAAAATGCGATGGGGAACCAAGTGCTATTTTTAACCGATTATTAAATTCTTTCAGAGAAAACGGAGGATTATGTATTTCACCAGAACAATTTGCACCTGAATATATTCCTAGAATGATTATCGAAAGAGCTGAGCCAGTTATTTGCTGGGGTTCAATTCCTCATGAGGAAATACGCAATCGTATCCTACAACATCCAATGTTACAAGATTCAATTGATGGGGAACAATTTAAACCAAATATTGAAACAAGACTTGTCTGTGTCCTAAATAATGGGATTGCTCCTACTCAAATCCAAGTCAGATTATTGTTTGAAGATGAGGAATTGGACTTAAAACAAGTAAATGCTAGAGTTCAGTAAGAGGAATAGGCAACGGTATAAAGATAAAAAAGAGAAGCTTCATTATGAAGCTTCTCTTGCTTTTAATTGTCCGAATCATTATTCTTATTTCAAAAAAGGTAGTGAAAAAGGTAGTGATTCATACAGTATCTAGATTTTCCAAAAATACTCTATTAAACTTAAAACCTGGTTTGACACAGTTGGATTTCAGGTACTTTCAGTTTAGCTTTATATCAACCATCATCAAAATCCAACTATTTTCTTATTTTAAAAAATATGAATAAGTTTGATTGAATGAGGGAATTTCTTTAAATTTTTTCTTAGCACCTATAAGTTAATAATACTATTCTTTAAATTATAGTTTATAATTATCTGATGTTTCAATGACCACAAAACAAAGTACAGCGAATCACTTCCTTTAGTCAAACATATAACTGAACAACATTGTTTATCTTCCTGCACTTTCATATTTTTTCAATCCTTTTCTAAAAATTGTACGACTGATAATAATCAAAAAAACTGTAAAAACTATTTGATAGAAAAATAGGTTCAATGTATCTTTCCCTAAAAATATTAATACTGCAGGATTGGCAATTAATAAATTGGGAACAAATAACATAGTGATCAATCTGTTAATACCTGTAAAAATATTATATGGATACTTAGAAATTCCAATATAATTCAAAAATACATCTACTTTTGAAAATTTAGTTGGGAACCAAAATGAACTAATCGTTATTAGAAACCAAATTGAATAATATATAATACAACCACACATTAAAGAAAGGATATAAAATAATATTTTTAATGAATTTAAATGTACATTTAAATTTCCATAACTTATAAAAATGATCGCAAGACCAAAAAAAGTATTCACGAATTGAACTAAATTAAATGATCTAAAAATATAGAACAACTGAGTATCAAACGGCCTCAATAAAATTTGATCCAAGTTACCACTCAAAATATCTGATTCTAAAATTCCCATACTTCTAATTAACAATCCCATCATAACTCCATCTACAATAGTGTAGGAACCTACCAAAAATAAAATTTGATAATAGTCCCAACCATTAAAAGAGTCTATGTTTAAGAAAATCAATCTAAAAAATACAATAGGTAAACCAATCCACAGTATCGACGAAAATAGACCACAAAAGAAGTCAAAATGAAAATTCATATCAGATTTAAAACCAAAATGAAGTAGCCTAAAAATTACTTTTATTCTAAACATTTTATCCTCCCACATTTGAGAAGTGCTCCACTCCTTTTCTCAATATGAATCTTGATATAATATAAAAAATGATGCACCAAATCAATTGAATACAAATAATTCTCAAATAGTCTATTAATTTATATGTATCATTACTAAACATCTGAAGCGGTTCATATACTAAGTATTTAAAAGGTAATACATCTAAAAACAGACGAAAATTATTTGAAAAAAAACTTAAAGGCAATAATATTCCTGATAAAAACTGAATTACTATTTCTTTAATAGTAAGGACAAAAAATATATTTTCTAACCAAAAAGAAAGCATACCTACACAACATGATATTAAAAACCATAGAACCATAGATAGAATAATTGCAATACTTCCTAAAATAAGAATTTCAATGGTTAATAACTCATTCTTGTAATAAACACTGGAGAATAAAATGACAGGAATGATGATAAATAATAAATGAGCAAGCCTATCTCCAAGCATTTTACAAAAATAATACTTATAAAAAGTAACAGGTTTTATTAATATGCTAAAAAAATTTCCTGAATGAACATCGTCATTGATTTCCCAATCAACTGGATAAAAAACAAAATATGAAAAAATTATAGTCCCCAAATAGTATTGAACCATTGAGGTAAAATCATATCCTGCTATATTTATCTGGTTACTCTGATATATATACGTCCATAAAAATACTGATATCATAATTTGTATACTTGCCTGTAACATTAACAATAGTACACTTGATTTATAGTTCAAAATAGATCGAAATGATATCAGAATAATAGACATTTCTTTTTTCAATTGTGCTCCTTTTTTGTAAAATAGTTTTGTAAAATAATTTCTTCTAAAGAAAGATTTGATATTTCAAAATCTTCTATATCTACAAGCTTATTGATTGATTCTAATGTCTCAAAGACAAAATCTCTAGGTATTTTTAGTATACATTCCGATTTTGTTTGAGAAATGACTACTACTCCTTTAACAGAGCATAACTCTGGTACCAAATCTAATGTCATTTTTATCTTTAAATATTTAAAATCAGAAAATTTAGATAAAATAACATCCATTGACTCCTGCAAAATAATTTTTCCTTTGTCAATGACGATTAATTCGTCACAAACAGACGAAATATCATCCATATCATGACTCGTTAAAATAATAGTAGTATGACATTCTTCATTCATTTTCTTTAAAAATGTTCTGATATCTTTTTTAGACTGTATATCTAACCCTATAGTAGGCTCGTCTAAAAATAATATTTCCGGACTTGTTAAAGATGCCGCGATAAACTCCATTTTCATTTTTTGTCCAAGAGAGAGGGTCCGGACCTGCTGGTAAAGCTGATCTTTTACATTCAACAAATTGCTTAATTCCTGAATTCGTTCTTGTAAAATCGCCGGTTCTACCTCATATAAAGTACCAATCAATTGAAAATAATCCATAGCCGAAACATCTTGAAATAACTGTAATTTATTTCCTACTACTATTGAAATTTTTTTTCTAAAATTTATACTTCTTTTAAATGGAATTTCTCCATTCACTTCTAATTTTCCGGAACTAGGATAAAGAGTCCCAGTCAACATTTTAATCGTTGTGGATTTACCAGCTCCATTACTCCCAATAAAGCCAACTATACTCCCTCTCTTAATCGTAAAACTAATATCTTGAACAGCTCGAATCGTTATTTGATTACGTTTCAAAAATCTCTTGATAAATGGGAGTCTTGAATCAAAATTATAAAAATTTTTAGATAAATTCTGAGCATTAATAACTATTTCACTCATATATCTCTCCTTTTGATAAAATATATTTACTTGTACTTTTTCCATACTTTACCAAAATGCTAAAGATTGAGCTAAAATCTTCGGGATGGGTAAAATAATATTTGTCTTTAAAAAGTTTCTCAAAACCTTCAAGGCGATTATTGAAATCATTAAATTTTGTATTGTCTAGCTGGTTGAATGTCTCTTTAATATCCATAAACTTTCTCCGTGATTCTTTATTTCACTTTATAAATAGAAGAGTGTCTATATATTTATAGATCCTCAAGAACTTGCATTTTATCAAGTATAAGTAGAATAGTATGTAAGGGTTTACATATTCATATTATATGATTATTTAAGGAATCCGTCAATTTTCCACATTATTATATGACAAAATGTATTTTTTAAAAATGCAAAAATCTATGAGCAAGATGTTTGACTTCCTTTTTTAAAGTATATATACTTATATTAACCTTAGAAAAGAAAAAATGTTTGAACAGATATTCAATAATAATTACTTTTTTTAAAATTAAAATTCGAACTTTAAATTTTTATCTTTTTTATATTATTGAGTAACCTAAATTGCCCAATTTGTAAAATTTAGCTAGACAAAAAAAGACATCCAAGAGAAATTTCTTAAATGTCTGTAAACGTTGATATAAGCGTGTTGATTAACGTTTTGATAATTGTGATGCTTTACGAGCTTTCTTAAGACCTGGTTTCCTAAATACTTCGAGTACACTTATGGTATTGATACCTCTAAACAAGCGACCTTCAGGTTGACTTCCTCTTAAACTGTCTTGTCACTAACATTTGAAATCCACTTCCTTTTAGGGTACAATGGTAGAAATGAATTTTTGAGAGGAATAGAATGAAAAAAATAGCAACACTTCTTTTACTATCCACTGTAGCTCTAGCTGGATGTAGCAACATCCAACGTAGTTTGCGTGGTGATGACTATGTAGATTCTAGCTTGGCCGCTGAGGAAAGCTCCAAAGCAGCAGCCCAATCTGCCAAGGAGTTAAACGATGCTTTAACAAACGAAAACGCCAATTTCCCACAACTATCTAAAGAAGTTACTGAAGATGAAGCCGAGGTGATTCTCCACACGAGCCAAGGTGATATTCGCATTAAGCTCTTCCCTAAACTCGCTCCTCTAGCGGTTGAAAATTTCCTCACTCATGCCAAAGAAGGCTACTATAACGGTATTACCTTCCACCGTGTTATCGATGGCTTTATGGTCCAGACTGGAGATCCAAAAGGGGACGGTACAGGCGGTCAGTCCATCTGGCATGACAAGGATAAGACAAAAGACAAGGGAACTGGTTTTAAAAACGAGATTTCTCCTTATCTTTATAATATCCGTGGTTCACTTTCAATGGCTAATACTGGTCAACCAAACACCAATGGCAGCCAGTTCTTCATCAACCAAAACTCTACAGATACCTCTGCTAAACTCCCTGCAAGCAAGTATCCAAAGAAAATCATCGAAGCCTACAAAGAAGGGGGAAATCCTAGTCTTGATGGCAAACACCCAGTCTTTGGTCAAGTGATTGACGGTATGGATGTTGTAGATAAGATTGCTAAAGCCGAAAAAGATGAAAAAGACAAGCCAACTACTGCTATCACAATTGACAGCATCGAAGTGGTGAAAGACTACGATTTTAAATCATAAAAACCAAAAAATACAGTATCCACATTCGGTACTGTATTTCTTTTATCCTCATTTTTAAGTTAGATTATTAAAATCCCATATTTGGTCCATCCAGCCTTCATAGAAGTCTGGTTCGTGACAGACCATAAGGATAGATCCCTTGTATTCTTTGAGAGCACGTTTGAGTTCATCCTTGGCATCCACATCCAAGTGGTTGGTCGGCTCGTCCAGCACTAAAACGTTGTTTTCACGATTCATCAAGAGACAGAAACGAACCTTGGCTTGTTCCCCACCTGACAAGACCTGAATTTGGCTTTCAATATGCTTGGTTGTCAAACCACAACGGGCAAGGGCTGCACGAACTTCTGCTTGGTTGAGAGCTGGAAAGGCATTCCAAACAGCCTCTAGTGGTGTTTGACGATTGCCACCTTCTACTTCTTGTTCAAAGTAGCCAAGTTCTAGGTAGTCTCCACGTTCAACCTCTCCAGCGATTGGTGGAATAATGCCCAATAGGGACTTCAAGAGAGTTGTTTTCCCGATGCCATTTGCCCCGATAATAGCAACCTTTTGATTACGTTCAAAGGTAAGATTTAAAGGCTTGGTCAGAGGACGATCATAACCAATTTGCAAATCCTTGGCTTGAAAGATAAAGCGCCCTGGTGTACGAGCCGGTTTGAAATCAAAGGATGGTTTTGGTTTCTCACTTTGCAGTTCGATAATATCCATCTTATCCAATTTCTTCTGACGAGACATGGCCATGTTTCGTGTTGCAACACGCGCTTTGTTTCGAGCCACGAAGTCCTTGAGGTCCGCAATTTCTTTTTGCTGACGTTCGTAGGCTGCTTCTAGCTGAGATTTCTTCATAGCATAGACTTCTTGGAACTGGTAGTAGTCACCAGAGTATCGTGTCAACTGTTGATTTTCTACATGATAGACAATATTAATCACGTCGTTCAGGAATGGAATATCGTGTGAAATGAGGACAAAGGCATTCTCATAGTTTTGGAGATAGCGCTTAAGCCAGTCAATATGCTCAGCATCCAAATAGTTGGTCGGCTCGTCCAACAGCAAGATATCAGGCTTTTCAAGGAGAAGTTTAGCCAAAAGTACCTTGGTTCTTTGCCCACCTGACAAAGAGGTTACATCTGTATCCATGCCAAAGTCCATGACACCAAGGGCACGCGCTACTTCATCAATCTTAGCATCCAAGGTATAGAAATCACGACTCTCCAAACGGTCTTGGAGTTCGCCAACTTCTTCCATGAGAGCATCAACATCTGCTCCGTCTTCAGCCATTTCCATATAGAGGTCATTGATACGAGCTTCAGCTTTGAAAAGCTCATCAAAAGCCGTACGGAGAACATCACGCACCGACTGACCTTCAGCAAGGACAGAGTGCTGATCCAAGTAACCGGCAGTCACATATTTGGACCACTCAACCTTCCCTTCATCTGGCAACATCTTACCAGTCACGATACTCATAAAGGTTGATTTTCCTTCACCATTGGCACCGACCAGGCCGATATGTTCTCCCTTGAGGAGACGGAAGGACACATCTTCAAAAATTGCACGGTCACCAAAACCGTGACTCAGATTTTTAACTTCTAAAATACTCATTTTAATTCCTTATCTTGTTTTTATGTAATCGGTTATAGAGGAGCCAAGCCAGATAGCCACCCAAAGTATTGGTCCACAAATCATCAATCTCAAAGACGCGATTAAAATCAAAGATAAAATCTAAGACCAACTGCGTACACTCGATTCCAAAACTCACTAGAAAACTAAAAAGAAGGACCTTTTTTGTCTTACGCAAGTTTGGAAGGAGATAAAGGAGTTGGAAAATCAGAGGAAAAAGTAAGAAAATATTAAGGATATTTTGTAGAAAAATCCTACATAATTGTCCTATGTCACTCACCTCACCCAGTTTCCAGAAAGAATTGAAAGGAGTCAAAAGAAAAACCAGGCGTCCAAGATGCTGAATACCTGGAGTTTCCACTCCCACGGGAGAATGTTCTTGAGGAGTAAAGCAAAAATAGACGATACAAATGCTATAGAAAATGACTCCCCAGACCAAAACATGATTATAAGTTTTCTTCATCATTAAGGATTGACTGCTGCGACTGCTTTCTGGCGGTCACGTTTCATTGTGTTAGAGCGCAATTGTCCACAAGCTGCATCAATATCTGTACCATGCTCTTGACGAACAACACAGTTGACCCCTTTTTTCTTAAGCGTATCATAGAAGGCCAGGACGCGCTCTTTGGGACTACGGCTATATTGGTCATGCTCACTAACTGGGTTATAAGGAATCAAGTTTACATAAGACAATTTCTTGATGTTCTTGAGCAATTCAGCCAATTCCAAGGCTTGTTCTACACCGTCATTGACTTCATTGAGCATGATATACTCAAAGGTCACACGGCGGTTGGTTGTCTCAATATAGTACTCAATAGCAGCAAAGAGTTTTTCAATCGGAAAGGCACGGTTAATCTTCATGATGCTTGAACGCAACTCATTATTAGGTGCATGAAGGGAAACAGCAAGATTGACCTGAACTCCTTCATTAGCAAAATCACGAATTTTATGTGCCAAACCTGAGGTTGAAACCGTGATGTGACGAGCACCGATGGCCATTCCCTTGTCATCATTGATAGTACGAACGAAATTCAAGACATTGTTATAGTTATCAAATGGTTCACCGATACCCATGACAACGATATGGCTGACGCGCTCGTCCTGACCACGCTCATCAAAGTATTTCTGAACCAGCATGATTTGCGCTACAATTTCACCGTTATTGAGGTCACGTTGCTTCTTAATCAAACCAGAAGCACAGAAGGTACAACCGATATTACAGCCGACCTGAGTGGTCACACAGACTGACAAACCATAGTGTTGACGCATAAGTACAGTCTCTATCAACATACCATCTGGCAATTCAAAAAGATATTTAACTGTCCCATCAGCAGACTCTTGAACAATACGTTGTTTCAAGGGATTGACCACAAACTGGTCATTAAGCTTAGCAATCAAATCCTTAGAAAGGTTGGTCATTTCTTCAAATGACTGGACACGTTTACGGTAAAGCCATTCCCAGATTTGGTCTGCACGGAATTTCTTTTCTCCCTGCTCCAAAACCCATTCCTGCATGGTTTGACGTGTTAAACTATAAATTGACGGTTTCATTTCTTCTCCTTATTCTCTACTCACTTCTGACGAATGACAAAATGACGTTGTCCCTTGTCCTCTTTCTGAGAATGCTGGTCTTTCTGACGACGTCTATTTTTCTTATCTGCATTCGGTTTTCGTTTGGTTTGAGCCGTTTTCTTTCCTTTTCTAGAAGGCTGTTCTTCTTCCTTCTTACGCATTTTCTTGTCAAATGATGCTCGCTTAGGGGCTTCATTTTCTAAGACAAAATATGCACAACCATAACTACAATACTCTAAAAGGTAGTCTTGTAAACGACTGATTTTTTCAAGTTTTTCTTCTGTTCGATCATCCTTGTAAAAACCTCGTAGGCGAAGCTGTTCGTTGCTCCAGTCTCCCACAATATAATCAAACTTGGTTAAGACTTCTGAAAAACGCTGATTAAAAGCCGTCACATCAAAGGCATCCTTGATATTTTCCACCAAGGAAAAAGCTATCCCTTCCGTTTCAACCTTGTCCCCGTGTAAATGAAACTCAGGACCAGGAAACTTGTTATAGTTGTATAATTCAGGTGCAATTTCTTTTCGCATAGATATCCTTTTTTCACGATTACTTAATACTTTATTCTACCATAATTTCTAGCAGTTAGCACGTTTCTCATAAAAATGAAAAAAGTCTGACG
>ERZ773083.1146-NODE-1146-length-18829-cov-7.460957_pt1 | contig 18829 bp, 14 predicted proteins | sample MGYA00511465_ERZ773083 | MGnify/ENA primary metagenome ERZ773083 (study PRJEB29015, sample SAMEA2738001) | human oral metagenome | biome: human oral; feature: human-associated habitat; material: dental | place: China | collected 2060 ... | reverse complement strand
GGGGTGTCGTCACCACAGCTTGATAGGGCTGAGCGAGGATTTTCATTTTCGCATAACGGTCCGCTGGATATGCGAATGGATCAGCGGCAAGCGCTAACTGCAGCAGATGTAGCTAATACGTTTACTCAGCAGCAGCTTGAGCAGATCATTTGCGAATACGGCGAAGAACGGCCGGCCGTTGCGCGGCGCTATGCTGCAGCAATTGTTAAGGCTAGACCGCTAGCGACAACCGAGGATCTAGCATCAGCTGTCTTGAAGGCACATGTCGGACGGCGTCAGCGAACACATCCGGCAACACGTACTTTTCAGGCGATTCGGATTTTTGTCAACGATGAGCTTGAGCAAGTACGAACAATTATGCCATTATTACCTGAACTGCTTCGGCAGGGCGGGCGAGTAGGCGTAATTAGCTTCCATAGCTTAGAGGATCGTATCGTCAAACGGTACTTTGCCGAGCAAAATAGAAGCGGCTACGAGGCGGAACTTCGTGTTGTAACGAAGCATCCTGTCGACGGAGCAGTAGAAGATGTTCACAACCCGCGCTCGCGAAGTGCTAAGCTTCGTGTCGCTGTGAAAACATAAAAACAGAAAGGAGGGTGCAGCCATGACTCGCCGCATCCAAGTACAAGTCCAAGCTGACGTTCAGCATGACATAGCTGTCGTGCGTCGCGCTGCTTAGGGTAAACCAAAATCGGCACTGAAGAACAGGGGAGCGCTTATATCCTCTTGGTGCGCTTCTCTGTTTTCTACGGTGTCTTGAGCAAACAATAAGTTAAAAACATAAATCCACCACATGACATCATATTCACGAACAACACAATTTAATAGCCGGCGCCAAGGTAATTTTGGTCGTAACCGCAATACAGTTGCTTTCGCATCGGCTGTCAAGCTTGGTCCAATCTCGAATGCGATTATTATTGCGCTTCTCTTGACGTTGCTGGGTCTGCTATACTTGACGCAGGCGGGCAGCGTATCGAGCTATGACTATGAGTCGAATGATATTAGTAATAAGATTTCGACATTAACTGAGCAAAAGAGCGATTTAGCAGTAGAGAATGCTCGCTTAACAGCATTGCAATCGGTTAAGGATAGTAGTGTAGCTCAGAGAATGGCTGCTCCTGCTGATACTCAATATGTAAGCAAATAAGTAGGAGTTTTGACTAGATGAGTATATCGCCAACTCGCTATTTTCGAGACCTGAGAGTTGGTATTTTGTTTGGGGCGGTGGCTTGTATTGCTGCTGTTTTTGTAGTGCAGCTTTTTATAGTACAAGTCGTGCAGCATGATTATTATGTTACGCAGGCGGATAGCGAACAGATTAAGAAATTTAAGCTAAGGGCTGAACGCGGAGAAATATACGCGATGGACGGCAGTGACCCGAAACCGCTGGTCATGAATGAGACAGTTTATAAGGTTTGGGCCGATCCGACGCAAATTACTAATAAGCAAGCAATAATTGATACTCTAAACAGTGTGGCTGGTGGTAATGTAGTCAATAATTTTTCATCGTTAATCGACAAGAAACCTAGTCGCTATCAAGTTCTAACAAAGTATATTACGCGGACACAAGCTGAACTCATAAAAAAGAAAAAGTTGTCTGGTATTGGTTTCGAGATAGGAACGCGCCGAGTCTATCCAGAGGGCAGGCTGGCCAGCCAGGTTTTGGGCTTTGTTAATCATGAAGGCAAGGGAGTTTATGGCTTTGAGCAGGCTAATAATCAGGCGTTGTCGGGGCGCGACGGTATGCTCAAGACAGTGACAGACGCGCGCGACGTGCCGCTAACGATTGGCGATAAAAATGTCCGCCAGCCAGCCGTTAACGGCCAAAACATTGTTCTGACGATCGACCGCAATATTCAGACTCAGGTAGAATCAGCGCTTGAGAACGGCGTTAAACGCAGTAAGGCCACTAAGGCGAGCGCTATCGTCATGGAGCCGAGCACCGGCAAAATTTTGGCGATGGCAAATATGCCAGCGTATGATCCGTCGAATATCAATACTTCTGACGTGTCGGTCTTCAATAACGATACGATATCTCGCCCGTATGAGGCAGGCTCTGACGTTAAAACCTTCACAGTGGCTACGGGTATTGATAAAGGCGCGATTACGCCGAATAGCACTTACAATAATACTGGTAAGATTAAAGTCGAGGACATTACCATCAATAATGCCTCTAAAAATAGTTTTCTTAACGGCGACATTACGATGCAGACAGCGCTGAATTGGTCGCTTAACACCGGTATGGTGACAATTGCGCAGCGGTTGGGTAATGGTTCGTATATTACTCGCGGCGCGCGTGATACGATTTATGATTATTTTTATAACCGGTTTCGATTAGGTCAACTGACTGGTGTCGAGCTGGCCAATGAGGCTGGCGGCGTGGTAATTTCGCCGACTCAGCAAGAAGGTAATGCGGTGCGCTATAGCAATATGGTGTTCGGCCAGGGCATGAATGTGACGATGATCCAGGTGGCGAGCGGCTTTTGTTCGGTGGTTAATGGCGGTACATATCACATGCCGACGGTGATTAACGGTACAATGGATAGTAATGGCAAATTTACGGCAGCGGCGCAAAAAGCCAGTGCTCCCGCTATCAGTGAAGCCTCGTCGCAAACCGTGCGCGAGATGGTGCATCAGGCGCATTACGCGACGTATAAGCCGCACGATGATTCGGAGCGCTGGTTAGTCGGCGGCAAGACAGGTACCTCACAGGTGATTGTTAACGGCAAATATGACGATAACGAGACGATTGGTACGTATCTAGGCTTTGGTGGTGAATACAGCAAGATTCCGCGTTACGTCATCATGGTTGAGATTGCTGCTGATGGGCGCGGCATGGGCGGTGGCTCGGACGCTAAGCCGATTTTTAACGAGATATCCAACTGGATGATAAAATACTTAAAATTGGCCCCGAGAGAGTAGGGCAGGGAGTATAATGAGAATATGTCTATTGTAACTTTCGGAAATGAATTAAACTTAGTCTTCCTGATGAGCTTGCTGGCGTTTTTGCTAGCGATGCTGCTGACGCCGGTCTATACATACTTTGCTTACAAATATAAATTTTGGAAAACTCAGCGAACTTCGGCGGTAACGGGCGAACGGCTGAAAATTTTCAATCTGTTGCATAAGAAAAAAATCGAGCGGCATATCCCGACGATGGCCGGTATTGTGGCGGTGACGGCGATTGTGGCGGTGACGTTGGCATTTAATCTTGATCGGGCGCAGACGTGGTTGCCACTAGCGGCGCTGATGGGCGGGGCAGCGATTGGTTTAATTGACGATATTCTAAATGTGTTCGGCTCGAATCGTAAGGATGCTGGTCTGCGTAGCTGGGTGAAGTTTGCTATGATTATTGGCGTCGGGCTAGTGCTGGGTTGGTTTTTCTTCTATAAACTTGGTTACTCATCGGTGCACGTACCTTATGTTGGTGATTGGCAGATGGGCGCGTGGATTGTCGGGTTGTTTGTGTTCGCCGTAGTAGCGACCGGTAATGCGGTCAATATTAGTGATGGGCTAGACGGCTTGGCGGGCGGTTTGCTGGTGATGTCGTTCTCGGCGTTTGGCGTGATTGCGCTATTACAAGGTCAGCTAAAGCTGGCAGCGTTCTGCTTTACGGTGGTTGGCGCTTTACTGAGCTACTTGTGGTTTAATATTTTCCCGGCGCGATTTTTCATGGGCGATGTTGGTAGCTTTGCCTTTGGAACAAGCTTGGGCGTGGTGGCGATGATGACGAATACGCTGTTTTTGCTGCCAATCATCGGCGTGCTGTTTGTGGTTGAGGCGGGATCTAGCTTGCTGCAGATGACGAGCAAGAAACTTTTCCATCGTAAGATATTCTTGTCGGCGCCAATCCATCATCATCTCGAGGCTTCTGGCTGGCCAGAAGCCAAGGTGACCATGCGCTTTTGGGTGATAGCCGGCGTGACGGCCTTTGTTGGCATTGCCCTGGCGATGACCGGAGGACATATCGCGCCGTGATTGGTTCTGGACGGCGCTACGATGCATATATTCAGCTTGACGACGGTGGGGTGCAGCGTAAGCATCGACCCGATTATTGGTTGGTTTTGTGTGCAGCGTTATTAATGCTGATAGGAATGATAATAGTTTATTCGGTAGGGCCACAATATGCTAACCTGCAGAATAATGCGTATGGTAGCAATTATTCTTCTTCATACTTTTTTATTAAGCAGTTGGTCGGTATCGCTCTAGCGATTGGTGGTTTCGTAGCGTTAACATTGACGTCGTTTGATTATCTAAAAAGGCACGTTGTGCAATTGATGATGATTGGCGTTGGTATGTCGGCTCTACTATTTTTGATGGGTAATGTTTTGCATATTGATGCAATAGCGCAAAATACTCTGGGTGCTTACAGATGGTTTCACTTGGGGCCAATAACTTTTCAGCCATCTGAATTGTTAAAATTGGCAATGATCTTGTATATGGCAGTTTTTTTAGGAAAGCGTTATCGCCAAGGCAAGATAGATGATCTAAAGGAAACTGTTTATCCGATGGTTGGATTAGTCGGCATACTGCTGGTAGTAGTAGTATGGCTGCAGAAAGATATGGGATCAGGCGTAGCGATAGCGTCGGCGGCAGCGTCTATATTCCTAGTCAGCACTATAAACGCGAAGACGCTGATGAGGATTGCTCTGGTAGGCGTGTTGTGTCTAGTTATAGCAACGGTAACTTCGCCGCATCGGATGGAGCGTATTATAACGTTTTTCGGGTCAGAAGAATCGATGACCCGTGATGATAATGACTACCATATCAAAAATGCAATGATTGCACTGGGTACTGGCGGCCTAGTGGGGCGGGGTGTTGGTAAGAGCATCCAATCTACAGGCTATTTGCCGGAAGCGATCAATGACTCAATCTTTGCTGTGATCGGCGAGATTTTTGGCTTTGTCGGAACGGTTTTGGTGGTAATATTGTTCGTAGTGCTATTATTGCGCGTATTGCGTGTGATGGAATATTCTCCTGATATGACAAAGCGTTTGACGGTAGCCGGGGTGTTTGGCTGGATACTTGCACATTTTTTCATGAATATTGCATCAATGATTCATTTAGCGCCATTGACAGGGATTACGCTGCCATTCCTGAGTGCAGGGGGTAGTAGTATGTTGTTCTCTGGTGCTGCTTTAGGGGTTGTTTTTCAACTGTCACGATATACTGCGCATAAACCAATAAAGATAGGAGACCACGATGCGGATATTAGCCGTAGGCGGCGGATCGGGGGGTCACGTTACTCCGGTCGTCGCCGTGTTGCGAGAAGTTAAAAAAAAGCAGCCAGATGCTGAAGTGCGGTTTTGGGTGGACCGGAAGTTCAGCAAGCAAGCTCGCAATGTAATGGCTGGTTTTGATAACACGGTGCGGGTTGATGTTATTACTAGCGGTAAGTTACGTCGCTATCACAACCTAAGTGTTTTACGCCAATTGCTGCGATTCCGAACGATAGTTTGGCCGAATTTTGTTGATGCGATTAAAGTTTGTATTGGCTTTGCCCAGAGCTTGGTCAAGCTAATGGTATGGCGTCCTGATGTGATTTTCACCAAAGGCGGCTACGTTTGTATGCCGGTTGGATTGGCGGCGCATGTACTGCATATTCCGCTAGTAATCCACGACTCAGATGCGCATCCGGGGCTAACGAACCGCGTGCTGGCTCGCTGGGCGGATAGGATTGGTACGGGCGCGCCGCTTGAGTGTTACCCTTATCCGAAGTCGATTAGTCGCTATGTCGGCGTACCAATTCGCGAAGGTTTCAAACCGTATGATGAGCATAAACGGCGCCAAGTTAAGGAGAGGTTAGGCTTTGTGAGCAGCCGCCCACTAGTAGTTGTTACTGGCGGTGGCTTGGGGGCGGAGCGGCTGAATAATGCAGTTACTGATTCGGCTATTGAATTGACACAGATCACTAACGTTATTTTAATTACTGGTGCGGGTCAGTATGCTGAAATCCGTCGTAAGCTGCCAGAAGATACGGATCGAATTAAAGTTTATGACTTTGTCAGCGACGGCATGATAGATATGCTAGGTGCTGCCGATGTCGTTGTGGCACGAGCTGGTGCGACTACTATTCTTGAGCTGGCAGCGCTAGCTAAACCGACTATTTTGGTGCCTAACGGTTTCTTGACTGGCGGACATCAAATCAAAAACGCTAAAGTATACGAAGACAAAGGCGCTGTTCGCGTACTCGATGAGATGCAAATGGAAAAAACACCGCAAATCTTGATCGATGAAATCAAAGCTATTATAGACAGCCCTGATGTTGCGCAGCGAATGGGCAAAGCCTTTCTGTCGTTTGCTCATCCTGATGCTGCCAAAGATATGGCCAGTATGATTCTTGATGCCGCTCGCCACCCTCAAGCAGAATGATATAATAAGTACCATAAACATGTTTGGCATAAAAGCAAAAAAAGCAAAAAACCGACGTGCTACCGCACAGCCTGTACGGCGTCGCGCTGCAACTGATGATAGCTCCTCGTCTTCTAGCGCGTTATTTCGGCGTAACCGTACATTAACAGGTAGCTTAATTTCGTCTGTACCAAGCCCGAACGAGCAATCCGCTAGTCTGCAGTCGCCGCGAGTACAGACTCATAATTTGAAGCGCAAACGTCGTTCTATTCGCTTGGCGCTACTAAGTGCGCTAGCGTTGATTACGGCACTAAGTTGGTTATTGGTCCAAATTATCGTTGTGCCAAAAGTACAGATTGTCGGTACCGATGATAATAATACACTGGCGCAAGCGGCAACTCGTGATTACACTGCAGCTATACAAGATTATCTATCGGACAATCCTCTTGAACGACTTACTGTTAACATAAACCCTCGCAATCTGAATCGTATTATTCAGAGCAGGTTTCCGGAGGTGGCTAGCGTCTCACCGCCGGCTAAAGTTTCACTCTGGACGGCCACTTTCGCGGTCAACTTGCGCTCGCCGGTGGTATATTGGCAGTCCGGAAACACAAAAGCTTATGTCGATAACGCTGGTATTGTTTTTGATCGTAATGTTCTTGGGGGTTCGGTTATCGCAGTCGAAGATCAGACTGGTATTCGTGCTGACGCTGGTAATTCGGTTATCAGCAGTCGGTTCCTTCAATTTATAGGTAAAGCAGTCGGTTATTTTAAAGAAAACAATCTGATTGTCACCAAGATAGCTTTGCCGGCTGATACGACTCGCCAGCTATTGATTAGCCTCAATGGGGTAGGGTATACGATAAAAATGACGGTTGATCGACCAGCGGCCGGTCAGGTTGAGGATGCGATACGAGCTGTGAGTTACTTGTCTGGCAGGGGAATAGCAGCGAAGTATGTTGATGTGCGGGTAAGCAGGCGAGCCTTCTATAGGTAGGAATGGTTTGTCGCCCTACTCTGGCGGGTAGTGTTCTATTTTTGTTCGTGAAGTAGACATACTGAATATACAATATTATATTAATGCAACATAAGCTACTAAAAGTCAAATATATTAAAATAAAAGCAGGGAAAACAATAGGGGATAATAATTTTTGAAAAAATGCAAATGTTTAATAATGTTTATGCATTCAAATATTTTTATGTGGATAACTTAAGTTTAGGTTTTATATTGTGTGTTAATTACTACAATAAAGCTCTCCGGCTGCGATAGTGGTAATTCGTTAGGCACGCAAGCGGTATAGTGATAAAGAAATTTGTTTTGAAGAGATGGTCTGCTATTTGCTATTTTATGATAGCTTTTAATTAAGTAGCAGACAGAGAGTCATTAACCCCTCTTTTCTTACGAGTATGTATGCAAAATTACCAAAAATCATGATAAGTTTAATAATTATAGATGGATGATGAATCATCTGGATTATAGATATTAAAAGACGTAAAACGGACATTGTGCGACGTTAAGTCTGTGTGTTCTGTGTGTAATGTATGTAATGTAATATCCTCTGACCATTCTGCTGTTGCCTATTTGATTGCTTTCGAAGATTTATTGTTTCAGAATTCTTTAGTTGTTTTATGTTCCCCTCGCTTTACGCCTTTATATATGTGCAATTTTATCTTTGTTTTCATTAAGCTAATTTTGCTAGATTTTATTTATGTTATGTATACATTTATGGTTACGACTGAAATCTGTAAATATCCAAATCTTCTGTGCTTGAATTCTTCTGGACGGATTGTTAAAGTGTTCTATATTTGTTCACTATCAAACTTTATTTATACCATGGAGGCACTGTGGTATAATGTTGCTTGTAGTATTTCTTAATATGAAGGGAGGAGACCCTATTATGAAGAAAGTCCTTTACGCAACAGTCTTGGCTGTCGTTAGCACACTAGTTCTGTCGCATTCTAGCTCGGCCGCACCGCAGACTGTTATCGAAGAAAATTTTACCAAGTATCCGACTTCACAGGGGTGCTCAGAACACACTGACGGCAGCACTATCGGCCAATGGAAGGTAGTCTTCACTGGCTACGGCTGTGTTCGAGTCAAGAAGAGCCACGGTCAACAAAATGTCCTTGAGCTACGACCACGGTCAGTCACTAACAGCGGCGATACCGCTGCAACATTGGTTGTCGGCCCAGACGTCGGTAAATCATTCACCTACAGCGGTACCATGTCGACTATCCGGCAGCTGCGTCAAAACTCACGGCCAAATGCCTGGGAGACCGCTTGGGCCGTCTGGAACTACAAGGATAACGGCCACTTTTACTATATCGTGCCGAAGAAAAATGGCTGGGAGCTTGGTAAGCGAGACCCGGCATACCCTGGTGGCCAGCGCTTCTTGGCAACTGGTAGCGACACTAAGTTTGATATCAAAGCTGCCAACAATTTCGTCGTTAAGCAAAAAGATAGCACTATGTCAGTCAGCGTTAACGGCAAGCACCTGACTACCTTCACCGATAAGGAGCGGCCGATTATCGGCGGCAAGATTGGTGTTTATACAGAAGATGCAGCTATCACCGCTACTAATATTCGCCTAACCAACTATGACAGCACGAACTCAACTCTCCGGTAGCGCCGTAGCAACCAAGCTGGTCACACGCCGATGCGACTTTATGGTACGAGATTTTTATGTTTTTGCAATGTCTGCAATGTCGTCAACGTTTTTCTGATACTGCAATAACAAAGTGCTCTCACCTGCAACAATCTGTCTGAATCTGAAGTCATTTCTAGATAAGAACCATTGCAAATCTGTCATTTCTCGAGGCACAGATGATTGTAATTGCGTTGCGCCACGTAATGCTGTTTCAGTCTCGACTAGTTGTAGTAGTCGCGTTCCAACTTTTTGGCGACGATATTTTTCTCGTGTAGCAATTAATTCTAAGAAGGTAGTACTAGGGTCTTCCGGGCTTTGGTTGTATACAATTGTGCCAACAGGCTTGTCGCCGTATTTAGCCAGCGCAGCGGCACGTTCGCCTATGCGTAATCTCTGTGGCAAGTTATCAACGTAATTTGTGAAAGCTTCGCCTAATAAACGCGAAGCTGGACCGTAAATACTTGGCTTGCGTAATAAATCGTCGATGAGGACAATCTGTGCATCGTGGGCATGAGGTGTTGCCACTATTTTCAAAGGTAAAGACATTTGTTTAAAGATTCTTTAATTCGGGTTGGTAGTAGTTGTAGATTTACGCCGGCGACTGCGAGTACGCTTGCGCTTTGGCTTATTGCTATCGCTAGTAGTCTTAGTAGGGTCTGATACGTTAGGGACATTGTCTGTCGCGGCTTTTGTAGCGTTTTTGTTGTTTTGGCCGTGGTCTATTTGTAGCAGCCCTACTGCACCTTTGTCAAGCTTAACCGACGGCTGCTTGGCGATAGGCTGTGTTAGCTCTTGTTGCTGTTTGGCGGCGGTGCGAGCAGCTCGATCGGCGGCGCGTTGTTCTGGCGTTTTTGGCGGCGTGTAGGCCGGGCCGGGCTTTTTGACGGTTAAATTATCTGGTGGTAATATTCGGCTGGCAATATCAGTTTCGATATCGCTGCGGTTGCGGCTATAATTTTCGCGCGTCCACTGAATGATACGGCCGGTGTTGTCGTCCTGGGCGACGGGTAGGTTGAGTGTCTTGGCGCTGAAAGCCGGCGCTTTCTCGCCGTTGATGACCATATTGATGATAAAGTTGCGGTTGTGCATTTGCAACAGATCATTTGGCTCGAACTGCGGCTCAAATTGTTTGGCGAGAATTGGGCTGTCGTCGGCAGAAACACGGAAGCTAATTACGGTACCGACGTTGCCGAAAACGGCATCGCGGACGGTTTCTTCCATCTGGCTAATGTACTGGTTGGCGACGGTCAGGTTGAGACCGTATTTGCGCGCTTCCGACAAGATAGTGGCGAATGAATCAGTAGCGAAGTTTTGGAACTCGTCGACGTATAGATAGAATGGGCGGCGGTCTTTGATATCAGGGATATCGGAACGGCTCATGGCAGCTAGCTGGATTTTGGTGACCAGGAACGAGCCAAGAATGCCAGCATTATCCTCGCCGATTAAACCTTTGGAAAGATTGACGACCAGGATTTTACCTTCGTCCATGATTTGGCGAATGTTAAAAGTCGATTTCGGCTGGCCGATAATGTTGCGGATAACTGGATTAGCGGTAAAGGCGCCGACTTTATTGAGGACTGGCGCGATGGCTTCAGCCTGGAATTTATCAGTCCAGCTGGCGAACTCGACGTTCCAAAATTGCAGCACTACAGTATCTTTGCAATAACTGAGAGTGTCTTTGCGGAACTTTTTGTCGGTGAGCATGCGAGTAATGTCTAGCATGGTGGTCTCGGGCCGGTCTAGTAGTGCTAGGATGGTGTAACGCAAAATGTACTCGAGGCGTGGCCCCCAGGAGTCGCCGAACATGCGCTTCAGTACGCCGATTACTTCCGATGAAATGTTGGTTTTTTGCGACGGATTGGTGACCTCTAGCGGGTTGAAGCCTAGCGGATATTGAGTATCGGCTGGATTGAAGTAGACGACGTCTTGCAGCCGCGAGCCTGGTATAAAGCGCATATTATTGATAGCAAAGTCGCCATGTGGGTCGATAATAGCGTAGCCTTGTCCATGGAAAATATCACTCAAAGCGAATAGCTCGAGCAAGCCGCTCTTCCCTGCTCCTGTTTGACCGATAATATAAACATGGCGCGAGCGGTCATAGCGCAGCATACCGAATTGGTGGTTGATGCCGCGGAAATTAGTCATGCCAAAGGCGGAGATATTTTCATCGTAAGCCGGATCGCCAGTTAGGACCGGTAATTTGGCTGGTGGTTCAGCGGTTTTGGTGCTAGCCCAAACGATGTTTGGTGTTTCGACGTTGGTATGTGGTAAGTGGTAGACGCTAGCGACTTCCTCGATATTCATCAAATAACCACGGTCGGCAAAAAGTCGAGTCTTGTACTTAGTAAGCGCTTCTTTAGCAAAACTGTCGTTCGACATTTTGAAACCATTTAGGTTAGTTGAATTAAACTGTTTGAAGGTACCGACAATCCCTTGCATGCGTAATTTAGCATCACTAGTTTTCTCGCCCAGGTAAACAACACGGATTTTCACTTGGTAGCCTAGTTTGGTAGCCTTTTTCTCCGCTTCAGTAATACGCGTTTTATCGCGATCTGATAGTTCAGCTGTTGTTGTGCCAGTTCCCTGCTCTGGCGGTTGCCAGAGTGCCGAGAAGAGCCCAGCTAACCATTTCCCGATGCCGTCAGTACCAAACAAGTTGAAGCCCCCTGCCCTGACCGACTGAATCCAGGCGTCGGCCTCTTTGTGCCAATTATCGGCGACCGGACGTACTAGCAGTTGAATCCAGATCTCTTCATCGGTGTCTTCTAACTTGGCGAGCGTGCCAGTGACACCAGCTAGCGGGTCAACTTCGAAGCTTTGGAAAGTTTTAATTGGCAAGAACTCCTTATCAGTCAGGGTGATTTCAGCTGAGTAAGTGACACTGTGGTGGCGTTCGTGTGAGACGTAATCCTCTTCAGTCTTATGGATCTGTACCTGAGGATACTGAGCATAGATCTGCCCTTCAACGAAGCTTTGCAGTGATTTCGGTGTCCATACGTAGAATTGAATGCGGCCGCCGACCGAAGCAATTTCGAAGCTCAGGTGCTCTTGGTAACCATTATTAGCTTTGAGCTCGCGAGCATCACGCAAAATGCCGTGAAGACTAGCAAACATCTGTTCGGCGGCTAATTCGGATTTGTCGTTGGTTTTTGGAATCTCTAGGATCAAAAGTACACTTTCGATATCTTTGACCATGTCGATACTGCGATAATTGCGCCAAGTCAGATACGATAGCACGATAACTAGAGGCCCCCACACATACCATTGCAACAACAAAGTAATTACAGAAGTAATAAATGACATAACTACGCTTTCATTATATCATACCTTTACTGTTTTTGCAAGAGCAAGCGGATTGCTGAAAGGGTTATTGCTGTGGCTCAATAATAGTATAAGTGGCTTTAGCAACCCGCTTGAAGATTGCCTTGCTCTGCAGATTGAGCAGAATGGTTGTCTCTTTGACCTGACGGCTTTTGAGGACACGCTTGACGATCTCGTCGCGATGAAGCGGCTCGCCAGCTTTGCGTAAAATGTCGGCGATAATATCCGAGACGGTACCTTTGCTGTAGCCCCAGGTGTCGAGAGCATAAATGCCGCGACCGATTAAGACAAAACGCTTGTCTTTGATGAGTTCATTATGAATAGCTTGGACGGTGACATTCTTACGCTTGAAATCGCTCTCTTTGATGGTTTTGGAGATCTCCGAGAAGTGCATTGGCTTGCCGTTGTCAGCTAGGACTACGTAGATTTTGTCGCGGATATTTTTAGGGTTAACAGTCGGCCATTTGACCAAGCCCCAAACATCTTTAAGGTTGGCTAATTGTTTGGATAAACTAGCTAGACCGCGTACCTGGGCCGGACTCTCAAATGTTAGTACGCCGTGTAGGTTTTCGACGTCGATTGGTTGTCCATGTTTTTTGATGGTTTTGACAATGGTATCGACATCACTACGGATTTTTTTCTCATTACCATTCTCGGCGATACTGATGCCTTGGTAATAGTTGTCGGTTTCGTTGATGATAATAAAACGCGCTGACAACTCGCCGACAAAAGCAATGTGAGCGCGGGTATCGTTGGAAGCTTTGGAATTCGAGAGGCGGTTGGCTACATCTTGAACGCGGCCGACTCGACCATTTTCGGAAAGATCTCGTATGATGAGGCGCTCAGCATCGCTAATAGCTGGGATTTTACCATCGGCAGCAGCGGATTTGAGACGGGCTAGAATGGCTTTTTCAAGCTGGCGGACGCGCTCGCGAGTAATACCAAGAAGTTCACCGATTTGCTCTAGAGTTTCGCGGCGGTCGTACAGGCCGAAGCGACGGGTGACAATCTCACGCTCGCGTTCTTGCTCTATAGTCTTGAGGATTTCCTCTATCGCCGTCTTAATAATCTCGACAGCAGGTGTACCGGTAGTTTCGGTCATACAGTATTTATCCTTTTATCTCCATTCCCGCCCCTGGAGCAGTTAAATTGATATCGTAATTTCATATCTGATTATAATACATAGTAGATGGATTGTCAAATCAAATACTAACTAGTTATATTGTATCACAATATAGACGCTTGTGGTAAATACTTTTTTGCTACTTTCTTTACTTAAAAATGATGGTCAAGCTAGTAATATTTATGTATATTTGTCAAAATGTAAAGTGTTAATGTCACGATGAAGCGCTCTAATACTGCTGTATATTATGACATAAATCATCGTTGTCATAAATAGTTTAGACAAATATTATGCTGTGAACGTCTGGCTAGGTGGCTTAATTATTGTCTAGTATAATTTGAGCTTGTTCGGTGGTTTTAGCTTCATCTGGCCGATGGTTATTGTCGCTGATATGCTTAAGGGCAAATAGCGTAAGAGTACGGCGAATTTCGTCACTAGTTGGTTTGGTGCTGTGTCCGCTACTATTAAAACCATGGCCAGCATTGGTAACACGGATAAAGCGACTGCTTGGCTGGTGGGCTAGAATGCGCTGATAGAATTTGTAAGCTTGTTCGATAGATACGACGCTGTCTCTGGTGCCATGGAAAAATAGAAATGGTGGTGGCGTTTTGGCGATTGGCTGGTAGAGCGGGCTGGCGCTGCGAGCAGTGTCTACGTTGCGCGTGCCTAAGAATTTGTAAGCATTTGGATTGCGCTTGGTATATCGTAACTGATTGATAAGATCAGTTACGCCGTAGAAGCTAATGACGCCGCGAACAGTGATCGGCGTATCTTTGCGTGTCAAAACATAATCGCTGGCTAGTAACCCGCCAGCGCTGTCGCCGAATAGAATTGTATTATTAACGTCTATGTTGTAGGAGTTGGCCAGCTTAGCAATGGTATTAATAGCGCAAGCCACGTCATTATTTTGTGCTGGGTAGTGATGTTTTGGTGCTAAGCGGTAGTTGATTGATGCCACCGCGAAGCCGGCCGCCGTCAAGCTTGAGCCGTAGTAGTCAAGTAGCGAGTTACGCTTATCGCCTTTTTGCCAACCGCCGCCATGAATGTAAATGACTAGCGGATATGGTGTCGTGTAAGTATTGAGTAGGCTATTGATAGGCGTGTAAAGATCGAAAGTTTGCTTATCGTGGCCGGTGCAGTACGGTATGTCGGCAGTAACATCTGATACATTGCCGAGACGCGGATGATCATTGCTGCTATACGATCGGTGGATGTTTAGTGAGAATAAAATAACGATAGCTATGGTGATTAGCAGCAATATCATCCAGCGTCGTATACGTCGAATCTGCTGAATCTTAGCGGACATAAGCTATTTCTTGCGCCGCGTTTGGCGTCGCGCGGTCCTTTTTTGCGGGGCGTTGGCGAGCAGTTCTACGGCTTGGTCGCGAGTGACGGTTTTGGGGTCGGTGTCCTTGGGAACCTTGGCGTTCTTGCTACCATCAGTGACGTACGGGCCGAAACGACCGTTAAGCACTTTGATGCCGTCGCCAAAATCGGCAATGTTCTTCTCGGCTTCGGCTTGGAGCTTGGCGGCGTATAGTTCGCGAGCTTGCTCGAGCGTAATATCGCGCGGGTCGAGGTCCTTGATCGAAACATAGAGCTTGCCGACTTGGATATACGGGCCGAAGCGTCCAATATTGGCTTTGATATCTTGCCCGTCCTCGGTCTGGCCAACTAGGCGCGGCAACTCAAATGCGTGCAGAGCTTGCTCGAGGGTGACGGTTTCGATCTTGGCGCCCTTTGGCAGCGGCGCGAACTGCGGTTTGTTAGCTTTGTCGTCGCTGGAGCCGAGTTGCAGCATCGGGCCGAAGCGTCCAAAGCGGGCGATGATCGGCCTGCCGGATTTAGGGTCATTACCGACTTCCCTGCTGCCGCCGACAGTGCTGCGGTCAATGCTGCTGGATTGTTCGATTAGTTCGTGAAATGGCGTATAAAACTTCTCGAGCATTTTGTTGCGCGCTAAGCGATCGCCAGCAATATCGTCGAAATCTTTCTCGACGTCGGCGGTGAAACCATAGTCGACGACGCGGTCGAAATGGTCGGTTAAAAAGCCGCTAATCAGCTCGCCGGCTGGCGTCGGCACGAGCTTGCCTTTGTTGGAGCCAATTTTTTCCTGGACGGTTTCGCGGTCAACTTTATCGTCGATAAGCTGCAACAAGATAACGTCGCGCGGTGTGCCTTCGGAGTCGCCTTTTTTGGCGTAACCGCGAGTTTGGATGGTGTTCATGATAGTAGCGTAAGTGCTTGGCCGGCCGATGCCGAGCTCTTCAAGTTTTTTGACAAGCGTACCTTCGGTGTAGCGAGCTGGCGGCCGCGCGAAAACTTGGCGAGCTTCAACGCTGTGGCGTTGCAGCTGGTCGCCGGACTTGACGGCTGGCAGTATGGTGTCGTCCTTGCCGCCGCCATAGACGCGCAAGAAACCATCGAAGAGGACGACTTGGCCTTTAGCTTCAAAGAATAATGATGAATTAGCAGGCTTTTTCGAAGACGTTTCGTCGCGATCTGCTAGCTTCTTGTTTTTTATATTAATCGTAATCGTTGTGTTTTCTAACTTCGCTGGTGCCATTTGGCTGGCAAGTGTACGTCGGCGGATGAGGTCATAGAGCCTCTGGTCGTAGTCGCTGCCGCTAACCGATTCGCGGGTAACGTCGGTCGGTCGGATAGCTTCGTGAGCTTCTTGAGCGCCAGCGGATTTAGTTTTGAACTTGCGAACGTGCGAGTATTCAATGCCGTATAAGCGTTTGATGTAATCGGCGCTAGCAGCGATGGCCTGGTTCGATAAGTTGACGCTGTCGGTACGCATGTAAGTAATGCGGCCCTCTTGGTATAGTTTTTGGGCGCTGGCCATGGTAGCGCGCGAGCCCATACCTAGCTTGCTGTTGGCCTCTTGTTGCAAAGTACTGGTGGTGAACGGCGCGGCTGGATTGCGGCTTGACGGGCTTTTGCTGATGCCGGCGACAGTGAAAGTAGCGCCAGCCAGCGATTCCAGAAAGGCGCGAGCTTCTTCTTCGCTGTCGAAGCGCTGTTTTAGCTCGGCTTTTAATTCTTGGCCGCCAGCGGCGAAAATGGCGGTTACTTTGAACTGCGAACTGCCAGCGAAAGCGTCGATTTCGTGCTCGCGCTCGACTAGCAGTCGTACGGCTGGACTCTGGACGCGGCCAGCTGACTTGCCGCCAGGAACTTTCTGCCAGACAACCGGGCTAAGCTCGAAACCGACGATGCGGTCAAGGATTTGCCGGGCTTGCTGTGCTTCGACTAATTTCATATCGACGGTGCGCGGATGCTTGATAGCTTCTCCAATAGCAGATTTGGTGATTTCGTGAAAAGTGATGCGTTTGGTGGTTTTGGGGTCGAGTTTCAATACTTCGCATAGATGCCAAGCAATCGCCTCGCCCTCGCGGTCTTCATCGGTAGCCAGCCAAACGTTGCCGGCGCCTACTTCTTTGACGGCCTTTTTCAGCTCGGTAATTACCTTTTTCTTTTCCGGATCGATTTCGTAAGTTGTTTTGAAACCATTTTTCACGTCAATTGGCGGTGTGCCGTCTTTGGTTTTCTTGGCGATGGCGCGGATATGTCCTACGCTTGACAAAACATGAAAATCATTGCCGAGGTATTTCTCGATAGTTTTAGCTTTGGCTGGCGACTCGACAATGACGAGATTTTTCATAATGTGTTATATTATACCAAATCACTACACAACCACAACCAGCGAAGGTTTTTAGCGGTTGTAGAGGTGATCAATTTATTTCGGTGATCGCTATTTGCCGCTTGCCACTTGACAGTATTGATTATTGGTTGGCTTGATTGCTTTGCTGGCAAGCGCGTTTGATGTATGAACTTGTTGATTTAACTGCTAGCGGTAGTGCGGCGACGAAAGATAGATTACCGATATTGCGAGCAAGGTTGGCTTGATTGCTTTTGCCGCTTGCTTCTAGTCTAGCGCTGATTGCATGCGCGAATAGCGATCCTGTCTCAAAAGCCAAAGCCAATTTGCCAGAAATATCCGGTCGGACGGTTTCGTCAGCAATGTCAATGGCGGATTTGGTACTAGCAATAGCGTTTACTGTATTAAAAGCAGCTATTAATCCTAGTACTTCTTTTGGAGCAATGTCTTGACGCCACATTTCGTAGAGAAGTTTGGCGGTGGTGGTTTTGTCGAGTCCGGCGTCGACTATGGCGCCAAAATTACTAGTCTGCCCTGTTTGTCGAGCGACTGTACCATCTAATGTGTCGATCAATCTTCCGGCGACGACTTGCGCTACGCCAGCTGTAGTGTTAATGCGCTTGGCACCACGCCAAGCCAAGACTGCGCCAGCTAAACTCATGACGTTGGGAATGGTGAGTATATCTGTTCGAGGGTCGAACTTTGGTGGTTTTTCACGGGATCTGGCGACCATGCTAAATCGTATTCTACATCTATACGATAAAAATGACAAACTTACAAAAAGCTTAAGTAGTTTACGGATTGTCTGATCAAAGAAGCGTCCATTGATTGGCGCCAAGCGAACGAATAGCGCCGCTCAACTCTAGCATGGTTAAAGCAGTGCTAAATTCTGTCGCTGACAATTTAGCCGCTTTTTGTAGTTCATCGCCATCGCGGATGCCTCTAGCAAGCTGCTCGATGATAACGGTCTCGGCTGGCGTGGTGCCGAGTGGCAACTTTGGCTGCGAGGCGGCCGGTATAGCTTCTGGCGCGACAACCGAGATGATGTCTTCGGCGCAAGTTACTGGTGTGGCGCCTTGTTTGATTAGCGCGTTGCAACCAGCACTCTGCGGGCTAGTGATGTTGCCTGGCACGACAAAGACATCTTTGCCTTGAGCCAGAGCGTGAGCAGCAGTATTGAGGGTGCCGCTGCGTTTGCTAGCTTCGGTGATGAGGACAGCATCAGCAACACCAGAGACCAGGCGGTTACGCTCTAGAAAACTCCAACGGCCGAGGATATACGGTTCGGTATCGTCGACCGAGTGTTCGGACAGTACTGCCCCGCCCTTTTCGACAATCCGCCGCGCCAACGCGCTATTGCTGCGCGGATAAATGTTTGGCAGCTGGCTAGGTATGATAGCGATAGTGGTGCCGCCCGCGTTTAGGCAGGCGCGATGGGCTAGTGCGTCGGTACCGAGCGCTAACCCGCTAACGATGATAAAGCCGCGTTTGGTTAGCTCACTGGCTAACCGGCTTGTTACCTCGACGCCGTAGCTGGTTGGCTTGCGGGTGCCGACGATAGCGATGGTTGGCTGGCGCTGTTTAGGGATTTCACCTAAGTAATATAATGCTTGTGGTTTATTGTCAATATTAGCTAACTCTTTGAGATAAGGATTGCTATCTGGTACTACTTTATTGATTTTCATACAAATTCCTGTTAAAAAGTATTGACATGTTGTCAAA
>ERZ773083.1143-NODE-1143-length-18871-cov-3.657100_pt1 | contig 18871 bp, 18 predicted proteins | sample MGYA00511465_ERZ773083 | MGnify/ENA primary metagenome ERZ773083 (study PRJEB29015, sample SAMEA2738001) | human oral metagenome | biome: human oral; feature: human-associated habitat; material: dental | place: China | collected 2060 ... | reverse complement strand
CGCTGCCGAAGCCTTTTCGCCGGCGAAAAGAAAGGCCCGGGCGACATCCGTGACATGAATCCAATCCCGCGTTTCCTCGCCCGTGCCCCAAAAATCATGCTTCCCCCGGGACAATTTGCAGCAGGCATCCCAGAGAAGCTGTTTTTTTAGCCCTTCGCCATAAACCGAAAATAGGCGCAGTACCGCGATGTTCACCCCATATTGGCTCGCATACATAGCACATAATTCCTCGACCACTTTCTTGTGTACCCCGTAGGGAGAAATCGGCTGAAGCGGCTGATCAGGGGACAGCGGCAATTTCTTCTGGCTCCCATAAACCGCGGCGCTGGAAGGATAGAGAAAGCGCGTCTGAGGTGAAAAAACGCGGATATATTCCAAAACATAATGGGTCGTCCAAACGGTACGCTCAAAATCCTTCATCGGATTCATCAGGGAAAAACCAACCGAACCGCTTCCCGCACTGTGGATGATCGTCTCGCAGTCTTGTGCGTAACTTTGCAGGGAGTCGATATTCACGTCCGCATCATGCCATTCATCAATGCCCCACGCCCGCGCTTCTGCCGCACTCCACGTTCCATGCCCGATGCCAATGACATAAAAGCCGGCCGCATGATAAGCCCTTGCCACATAACGGCCAATAAAGCCATACCCGCCGGTCAATGTAACACGCTTCAAACGACTTCTCCCCTTTCACCTCAAAAATCCGTCGACACATCCACAAGAGGAAGGGTGCTGATCAATTCCATTTCTTCCTGTATGTTCAAAAAAGCAAGCTTTCCATTGACATCGCGACTTTCACGGAATTTTCCATGCACAAAACATTCTGTTACATCCCTTGGCGTCACAACATCATTCAGGAGCTCATTACGCACAAAAAAAATATTATTCCCGTTAGAATTTCCTGCGACTAACGAATATCCTTTTCTATCCGCTAAATGCACCAGCGCCTGTATAGACGCCCCATAATATATACAGGAAAAATGTGCTTTTTGCCTTACAAAAGCCGCATCATAAGGAATAGTCACTGCTTTTTCTTGCCCGTATCGATGATTATATTCACATATAACAATATCGGGTTGGATGGAGTCTATGGCTTTCCATATCCAATAATCGTTCCCATCAATATCAATAGAAAGAAGCCCTATATGCCCTTGGAAATCATGATTCAAAAAAATTTGATTAATATTTTCTGTTGTAATAAAAGCATGTACCGCGTTTAAAGTATAGCGCCAATAGATTTCATCCTGTTGAATATAGTCAATATTTTCTTTATTGCCATCAATCACAAGGCCTTCCCAATTATCATGCATGAGAAGAAACCGTGTATTCGATTCTGTATAATCCTGTACCCCAAATTCAATAAAAGTATGATGATCTATAGGAAGATTTTTAATCAGCCACTGTATGATCCCGTCTTCCCCCCATTGGGAGAACACACGAAATTCACGAACAGCCTCTCCTTTAGACAGCCGATCTGCTTCCAAACATCCTAAAGCATATCGAAGCCTCTCTACATCCCCTTGTATGTGCTGGACCTTCTGAAGTCCTTTCTGTAATGTCTGTATTTTGCGAAACACACCACTCGTCCCCTCTCAAACTATCATTATCAAGCAGCCAGAACCCTTACTAATCAACTATAACGAGAAGACTATCTACCTCGAGAGTGTTTTTATGACTTGCGCAGGATTTCCACCGACTACCGTATAGGGCTGGACATCTTTTGTCACAACAGCATGTGCCGCGATAATTGCTCCTTCTCCCACGGTAACCCCTTTCATAATACAGGCCCCAAATCCAATCCACACGTCATCCCCAATATTCACAGGGGCACTTTGCAAATCAAAATGATCGGAAAATCCAGTAGTTACAATTCCCATAAAATGACGATGGCGCATGGCAGCATCTAAAGGATGATCATTACAATCATGAATGTCCACATTATGGGCTATCAATACACGATTTCCGATTGTTATATTGCGTTCAGACCAAATCTTTGTCCCCTCGCCAACATAACAATCGGCCCCGATATGAATCGTCCCACAATAGGGATAGACTAAAAGCTCCCCACGAATATGACAATTACCACCAATAGAGATTTTATGTTGATCCCCCGACATATTTCTTATATTGGCTTCCCAATAGAAATGCGCCGACGCTTCGGCCAGGCAATACCTTTTTTGTTGCATATTATGAATATTTTCTAAAAACCCTTTTATTTTATGCAACAACCACACAGAGAATGCCCCGTCCTTTTTCATGCTCAGGTACCTCGTTACCGTTACTGGCATCATACAAATATGATATCTTGCCCAAAAGTTATTCGTGGAAAAAATAGAACATCCTCACAGCTGATAGACTTTTTCTCCTTGGAAAATATTTCTGCAATCCAGGACCAATTTCTTGTTTAATGCCGCAGCGTCATGCTTAATTTGTTCATGTCCCACCATAATGACAATGAAATCCACACTATCAACAAATTGATGAAAATCAAAATACTGATGATCCACAATCTTCTCTTTAATAAACGGATCATAGACATGTACCCCAAAGGCCATACGTTTTCTCATTTTCTCCAATAGCTGCAGCGAAGGACTCTCTCGAATGTCGGCAATATTTTCTTTATATGTCAAGCCATAAATTCCCACACGCCCCAGATCAAAAATATGATTTTCTTCCATCACCTGCGACATGCGCTCCATCACAAAATCAGGCATAGATTCATTAACTGTTCGCGCGGTTAAAACCAGTTTGGCAAGCTGCGGATAATCGCCAACTAAAAACCACGGATCAACGGCAATGCAGTGGCCGCCGACCCCAGGCCCCGGGGATAAAATCGAAACCCGCGGATGCATATTGGCGATTCGAATGACCTCATGAACGTCAATCCCTGCCGCCCGGCAAATTTTACTGAGTTCATTCGCAAAGGCGATATTAACATCACGATAGGTATTTTCCACTACTTTCGTCATTTCAGCCGTTTTAATATTTGTTAAGACAATCTCGCCTTGGCAAAAACTTTTATATTTCTCTTTTACCATTACGCCAATGGAAGGATCATCCACCCCGATCGTCCGCGAATTATGTTTTAATTCTTTGAGCATATTCCCGGGAATAATACGCTCCGGCGCGTGCGCAAGATGTATTTTCTTATGGAATTTTTCCTCCGCCGAAACAACAATAGGACGGATAAACAAATCGATTGTTCCCGGCGATATCGTTGATTCAATGACAATAATTGCTTGGTCCGGGCAAATCTTGACAATTTCTGTGACAGCCGCCTGCACATAGGAAGGATCTATTTTTTTTGAATTCTTATTATACGGCGTGGGTACCGCAACAATATACATATCTGCTGCCGCATACTGCGTCGAAAACACAATATTCCCTTTGGCTTTGGCATATAATTCGGACATCCCCTGTTCTTCAGTGTCCAAAACGCCATCGCGTAAGTGCGCTATCACTTCTTCCTTACAATCGGTACCCATCATCTGCTCGCCATGGGCAGCAAACATCAGGGCCGTTGGTAAACCAATATAGCCCAACCCAATGATATTAATCATAACGTTTCATCACCTTTAAGCAAATGATACATTTCCTCAAGAGTATATACTTTTTCCTTTCTTCTCTCTATGAATTCTACACACTCAGAAATAAAATCAGCAATTCCTCTTTGCTTTTTATTTTGGTATTTCTCAATATTTTCCTCCGAAAACTCGTTCCATGCTTCTCGGGATAACGTATCTTTTATATCTCTCATATATTGGAAAAACGGCGTATTGATCGCTAAATGCATAGGATGTATATTAATCACCTTGATCCCCGGCTGTTCAAAATACTTCTGGCTGGACGAAAAATGCAAATCCAAATTATGGAACAAGTAGGCCCCATCCTCTAAAAAAACCGGAAAAGAAACCATGCCCGACCGATGCAGAAAGGGGCGGACAACATCCATCATCGTGCAAAGATTAGATTCATAACGAATTCCGCGTTTAAACAATTCCGTATAGATATCATTATCCGCATACCACCGATGGGAACGAAATACTTTTGCCTGCGGGAATTGATTCATGCAGTAATCAATAACTTCCGTTTTATTCTTCCCCTGGCTGCTTGGCTGGATAAAATTGGGATGAATGCCATAGGGTACCGCATTCGTTTTTACGAGTGTATCAATGTACGGACTTTTATGGGTGAAAAAAAGAGTGAACGGCAGATTCCGTTGTGCAAAATATTGTACCGCATATCGTATCACCGTATCCGACGCCCAATCGACATCCATCGTGAACGAGAACACATTCAGCTCGGCCATATGGCTTTTAATCCCCGCCATGCGATCTAAAATCATCATCCAAACCTTCTTTTCATTTTCAAAAGCCAAAGTTTTAGTCTAATCAGACTGGGCCTGCTATTGATCGCAATATCCTGCCTTGCCAAAAGATACGGATCAACAAAAATTTCTTCCGGACTCGGCAGTCGTAACTCCTTTGGCATATCATGCAAGAGGGTCTCATATCTTGTGGTCCTGTCTTTTGTATTTGTTCCAGAGCCATCCCGCCCGACATCTTGCGCTAAGGCCCTAACGGGAATAACAGAGACCCCACCTGTTAAAATCTCCGTAACACCCCAAAACGTTGCCCAAGTATCTATCTCTTTAGGATGATTCACCACTATCCTTAAAAGGCCTAACATCCATGCTCCCCCATGTATCTTTATTGTATCACACTTCTCTGCGTCAGATAAAATCGACCGCGCATATTCTTTCCCTCTCTTATAATACCCCCAACGATCCCGCCACGTTCCAAAAGCCACGCTGCTACCGCAATAAGTAAAGTAAACATCATATGGATACGCATTTATATAATCACTGTCATCAACAACCAAATCCGTTGCTCCCGCCCCACATATTGACATCACGCGAGGAACGTCTCTATATCGTTCAAAACAAATATTTGCAAAATGACTATAATCTTTACTCAACACGACGTCATCTTCCATGGCAATGACCACCTCGTGGCGGGAAAGCACATATTCTATGCCCGATACAATAGAGTCGGCAAGGCCTTTATTGACTTCCGATACATGTATTTCCAGATGAATATTAGGAATTTCTTTTAATTGCTCTACGACACTGCCTACACGTTTCCACGCATCGCGATCTTGCTCATCACGTAGCCCATCTTGGAATACATATATATGCTTAAACGTATTCTTCATAAGACTCTTTATGGCATTCTGCGTATGTTCTGGTCGTTTATAAACAAAAAAAGCCAACCCCATATCCATGGTATCCGCTCCTCAAATCAACACGTTAATCGTATCCGGCTCCCTTGCTTGGACTGAATAAGCTCGCCCTATATAAATTTTTAGTCGTTATCAGCGCGAATGTTCATATGCTACAATTTTATCTACCACTGCCGCGCTCCCCTCGGGCGTCATTGGGTAGCCATATTGATTGATCACCTCATTTACATCATCATATGTTGGCACCCACCCGCCTTCTATGCGTGCCAGAGCTTTCTGACAGTCCTGAAAAGATCGCAGCGAAATAATATCTTTACAGTATTTTATCCATGAAGTATCCGCACCAAAAAGCAGTATGGGTTTTCTCAAAACCGTTGCCTCTATCGCAACTGTACCATTAAACGTCGCAATTGCCATAGCCGTTTTATTTATATTATGCGATGGAATAGAAGCATCAAGGAGAATCGTATGATTCATGGATAAAATTTTATCATAAAACTTACGATTCTTATACTTATTGGCAGTAATCATATAAAAATCCATAGATAGCTCTGGATCATTCAACACAAACTGGTGTGGATGCTCTTTTACATATAATGTCCATCCTTCGGGAAGTGCCTCTGACAACATTTTTATCGCAATCAATTGGCTTTTTAGAGTACAACGCACTTGATTTGTTGCTTCTGGTTCAAACTGTAAATAATAGACTACATATTTACCATTTCCTGGCTGAAAAGGAGAAGAAACTTTTTTCATATAGGCTTCTGTTCGTTTGTATCTTATATATGAGAATACCTTCTCCCATAAATTATATTCTGAACCATGTATGCCAAATGAATTCTTTGTCATATTTCCATGAACAATACTGGAAACTAATTCTGGCAGAAGCTGCCCTCCTATCTTGCATAAGCCCTTATAAATCATATTTTTAATCAAACCCCTATGCGTTGTAGCATTATCTCCTTCCAACTGATAAAACATACATCTTCCTATTTCAAGATTCATACCTAAATCCAATCTCATGTATTCCCGCTGAGCAGGTAAGAAAACACATGCCGTAGAAAAATAGTTATTTTCCAGCTGATAACAAGGAACATGGTACTTAATAGCAAAGTAAATAGGAATTAAGTCGTTTACGGTTCCATGTGTCAAACCACGAATAATCATATAGTCAATTTTATTCTTTTGAAAAAAATGGTTCCAAAACACGATTGCTGTATAGTACTGATATTTTATCAATGCGTAATTATCTACAAATCTTCCTGTTCCATCTTCAAAATCACTTTCTATTTCTCGACACTGCTCAATTAAGTCATAATCTAATTCTTTTACATCATCTAAATCTGATAACCCCCCTTCACAATATACATAAATCTGATCTATGCGATCTAAGTATCTTTCTGCAATTGCTTTTTCCACGCTTGTCCCCGCATATTCCATAACCACATGGACATCTTTATGCTTCATTAAGGCTTCAATGATATGATCTGAGCCCTCGTTTCGTGTCATAAGTAACACATTTTTCATCTTATTCCCTCACCTAAATATTTCTATATAGCTATCTTAAACTGTATTTATTACAAGAAAACTTATCAACGGTTTTATATATACTCCATTTATTGAAAAGTATACATCAGTGTCATCATGTTTCCCCAATAAGCCGGCGAAGAAAAATCCACTTCTTTTCCTTCGCGTTTATACTGAATCGCTTTGGCCATTTTTAACAAATCCTCCTCTTCCTTCGCGTAAGGAGTTTCCGGATAAAAATAGCGTTCCCCAACCTTTTTTAATCCCCATTCCATAAGATATCTCGTCAGCAGCTGTTCTGTAAAGCCAATAAAATCAGCTCCGGTCACCGGTTGAGTAAACTTCTTCCCAAATAAACGAAATGCCAGCGAATTCATATTAGGTTGAGCCGTTATAAACAAGTAGCCTCCCGGGCGCATTCCTTGTTTAGCTCTCAAAAGACCAACGGCCTTTTCTAAATACTTCTTAGGATATGGGATGTATTGTAATACTCCTCGAAAAATAATAAGGTCAAATTTTTCTTTTTCGAAATCCATTTCACTAAAAACGCCATAACGTACCTTATGTGTTTCTCCTGCAGCAATAGCGGCTTCTTTACCATATTCTATGCCGAAGGTTTCATATCCGCGGGCTTTATAGACGTCCAGAAACGAACCGTTACTGCAGCCAATATCTAAAACTTTTCCCGTAAAAACATATTGTTGTGAAAACTCATACTCAATCTGATACATCTGATTTCTTTTTTTTATGCTGTCAATGTCATGTGTATGAACTCGTGAGAGATAATCCCCCCAATATTTTGGTAGACCGCTTCGATTCAACCTTCGTTTCGCATATACAACTCCACAGGATGGACAGTGTACAATATCACATCCCATATCATCTGTATAGAGATACTCCGCTTGTTCTACATCAGTATGATCCCAAGGACAATATTTGAGAAATTCAAAATCATGCTCACATAAAGCTTCCATCTCTATCTCTCCACAATTTTTAAAAGTTGATGCTTCTCTAAAGTCTTCACCACAGGAATGAGCTCTTTTACTGGCACACCAATGATATTGCTAATATCCACAAAATCATTTGTTCCATCCGCGTATGTAATAAAGTTTGTCATACTCTTGATCTGATCGTAGCTTCCTCTCTGGCTGACAGTCGGATATAGGCCCCTCTTCCCTAATTGTGGCTCACATAAGCATTGTACGCAATACCTATAATTATGTTCCAACACCTCAAGCATCTCCCCATAAACTTCATAGGCACCTTGTAATCCATTAGGGGAAATCAACGTCATATCATCTTTTGACGTATGATATTCGGGATATTCCGCATATTTTGAGCGGCAAACCCCACAGACGGGAAGGTCAACTCCCGGCGCATTGTACTGACGTTCGTCAGAACCGCGTTGAAGAAAAGTATAAGCTTTATATGTCGGGTAACGAAACGACAGGACATTTTTCGCCACCTTATCCGCCAATGTATCTCCATACCGTGAAGCAACATAAGAATATGTGCGATCATCCCCTACGCAAGAGATATTAAAGCCAGCACGGATCTTTTTCTTCATTTCAAACAAATGTGCACTAAGATACGTGATTGCCCCAATTGTTTCTGGGATAAAGACGATACGATAATTATAGCGGCGTATCGTTTGTGCTAAAATCTTTTTCGCTAAATAAATGGTCACGGCCGGGCCCGAAAGTTCATTATTAGCCATAGATGGATGACAAACATAAGTGGAGAGAAATATCTCATCCTCTGCGCCTTCTGTACTGGGAATCAGAATCTCTCCATAGGTCAGACTGCCCTTTTTTAGGGTACTGTCGATATAAATATGGTATGTATCGTCACGCAGTGCGTCCTTTTGCCGCTGCGTCATGCAAAAGCCATACCGCTCCTTATAGTAACTTGTCACATAGGGAATCACCTCCGGCTGATCCGGCTGCGTATAAATGAGCGGCAAAAGCTCATCAAGCGTTACCTTCTTATCCACGGGCAAAGAGTATCCTACGACGTGCAGATTTGTCTTTTGAAAATCAAGAATCTTCTCTCCTCGACTGTTTTTGATCCACGCATCCCGAATATTCCATTCTTTTGGCACCGTCCAATCAAAAACCTGTGTTCCCGTGGGCACTTCGTGCACCGTCATGTCCGGTACAATTTCCTGTAAAATGCCCAGGGTCTCCCGCACCCCGTCGCCAGTGATACTCCGACAGATCGGAAACAGCCTTTCACAAAGCGCATACATTTGATGACCGATATCCATTATGCCCTCCCTTCGCTGCATGACCATTCATTCACACATTTATTCCACTAAATCCCACTGTAAGGCTGTTCCACGTGCCACATCTTTTTTAATCTTTTTCCCTAAGATTATATCATAATATTTAGGCGACAAACCAAGCCCTGGTCGTATACTGCGCAAGTTTTTTTCCGTAAATTCATCCCCTGCCTCCATATCCTCCACGATGTAGAGACTGCGGCGAAATCTGAGGGATTGCTTCTCCTGTTCCCGTACGGCATAGCTGATCTCTCCCAAGGCTTCATATGCCGTCCGGCACTCGCGCACAAGTTGAGCAAGCTCGGCTGGCTCCAAAGAAAACGCCGCATCCACTCCTCCATCGGCACGGCTCAGAGTAAAGTGTTTCTCAATGACCGTTGCCCCAAGAGCAATACTCGAAACAGCCGCACCAATCCCCAAGGTATGGTCAGAGAGGCCCACACGGCAATGGAAAAGTTGTTTCATATGGGGGATCGTACGCAGATTTGTCCCCTCGGGACTGGCCGGATAGTTTGACGTACATTTCAGAAGCGTCAAATCCTCACAACCGTTGCCCCGAGCTGTGCATACAAGATCATCCAGTTCCGCGACAGACGCCATTCCTGTCGAGGCAATGATAGGTTTTCCCGTCTTTGCCACTTTCCTTATAAGCGGCAGATCTACGTTCTCAAAAGAAGCAATCTTATAGCACGGTACATCGAGCTCTTCGAGAAAATCCACCGCTGTATTATCAAACGGTGTGCTGAACCCCATAATTCCGTGTTTTTTGCAACGATCAAAGATTGGTTTGTGCCATTCCCACGGGGTGTGCGCCTTTTCATATAGACGATACAAAGACTCCCCTTGCCACAAACTGTTTTTATCCGCAATAAAGAATTCACCCCTATCAATATCAAGCGTCATTGTATCCGCCGTATAGGTTTGAATTTTCACGGCATCGACGCCAGTCTCTGCCGCAGCATCAACAATTGCAAGCGCCCGTTCAAGTGATTGATTATGGTTTCCCGACATCTCTGCAATGATAAATGGCATCTGTCCCTTCATAACGCTTCCTCCTAATATCCATTCACCCGACAGTTTTTTCATATCGGAGAAGACCATTTTCACGGTTCTCACGGTACTGTAACGACGCAAATATTCTCTGAGAAGAAATATTTTCTTTTTTTACGTAACCAACGAGCGTTAGACACACACCTTGATTTCTCAGTCGGTCTTCTGCCATCTGCAATATCATACGTCCATATCCACAGGCGCGATACCCCGCATCTATACTGTAACTGATCAGAGCTGTCTCATTTTCAACACTCAGGCGGATTTGCCCGATCGGTGCAAGATCCGCCATCAGGATGTAAAAATATTGTGCCTTCGTTGTTCCGAGCACATTCTCCAACCATCGGACGTGATCCTCATAGACGATCTCCTCGCTGTTAAGAGAATTTGCACGTGTCGCCCTCTCGTTGCGCCACTGAAAGAGCAGCATTGCATCAGAAAGGTCAACGGGACGTAGATATAGCCGGCTTGCATTTACCATAATCATTTAAGTCCAATCTGCAGCTTCGCTGCATTTCTTGTAGGACTTGTGGCATGATACATTTCTGTATAGCTGTCGCCATATCCTTCTCTGTCACCTCATCCCACTTGCCCAAATAATAAATAAGCCCTGCTTCTGCACAATCGCGGCAGATCTCAAATTGGTTCTCGGCAATAGCCGTCACGATAGCAGGAAGTCCCAGAAAGCAGCGTTCCCATGTTGTCGTACCGCCTGCCCCGAGGCAAAGATCAGCATTTTCCATGAGCTGCGCCATATTAGAGACTTGAATATGGCAGTGAAGAAAATCATGCGAGGCACAAAGCGCCTCGATTTCTTTGTCACGCGCATTGCTGCCGCCAACCACCACGTCCACAGCAACAGAGGACAGATGCAGCCGCACGAGTGCATGAATCGCCTTCTCCGTTTCTCGTGTACGATCACTGCCACCGTAAAAACCAAGGACCCGCCGCAGAACGCCATCCCGTGTGCGAAGATTTTCTCGCACCACATAGAACTCCTCACGTAAAAGAGCATGAGCGGGGCCTAGAAGGAGCTTGCAGGCAGTGGGGACAAGACCATTGTAGCGGCAATCCATTTCCCGATAGAAATTCTGATCAAGCAACACATCCGCATCGTGCTTGCGGTTCGCCAAATCATCAATGACAAAGATCTCATGAACGAGAGGGCGCAGCTTTTGTTCCCATTCCACATCCAACGCATAGCTATCTACGACGAGGCAATCAACAAGCTGAATCTGACGCAGAATGACCGCCGTCTCCGCCGCATCCACTGCCTGCGGCACAGTCAGCCATGCAGCATATCCCTTCAACATATCATCAGGCGGATGCGCAGGGAGCAGATGTAAAGTAAAGCCCTTATCTTCCACGATTTTACAGAGATTTCCTGCAAGATCCCGGCAAATAAAGCACACGTTTTTTCCATCATTCCTCATCCGCTCAGCCAGTGTAAGGCAGCGCATGAGATGACCACTGCCGATCAAGGCAGAGGAATCGACACGGATCACAACACTCCCAGCATCCGGCATCTGAACACTCTCCCGACTGTCGTCGAAATAAATCCTCACACTTCCTGCGAAAGACGATATTTTGCTTCTGCCAACTGCCAATCCATGATGGTATCAATATCCTGAACTTCCATTTCATTCATAACAAAGGGCACGCAGCGTAGGTCATATCCCCCCTGCCTATCGTTTCCTTCAACGGATTTGCGAAATGCTTTCACCTTGTAGAAATAGAACTGTCCGGCGTCATGATACCATGTCGGCAAATCCTGGGACCGCGTTCGCATATGTTCTGGGTAGTTGTACGTCAATAAACCTTCTTCGACAGAAAAACTGCGCTGCGGCGGATAGGAAAAGGGCACCACCGGCTCAAGCATTTCCGCTCCGCTTTTCACGAAGGCAGCATGAGCCGCGCGAAGCTTTTCCGCTGTTACAAAAGGAGCGGTCGGATAAAGGCAACACATAAAATCAAAGCTCTTCCCTTGTTCTTCATAGGTACGAAGAACTTCACACAGAACGTCGGTAGTTGTTGCATAATCATCCGATGTGGATGGGCTCCGCATAAAAGGAACGGACGCGCCATACCCCTTTGCAGTCTCTGCAATCTCGTGGTTATCTGTCGATACCATGACTTCATCAAAGAGATCACTACCCAATGCCGCCGTAATGGCATAGGCTATGATGGGTTTACCGCAAAAATTCCTGATATTTTTCCTAGGGATCCTCTTGCTTCCCCCACGCGCAGTAATAATTGCTACATTAGCCATACAACGCACCTCAAAGCAACTCAGATAACTATGCCTCCGTTTTTCCATCAAGAACCAGGTTACATCATCCATCGGGAAGTTCTTATCCCGATGATACTGGAATCCGTAAACAAGTAAATGAACATCCGGGAAGCGATCCATGAATTCCCCGGCAAAATCCCGCTTGAACAACCGATCCGAGAAGCCACGATAGTTGACTTCTACAGGAACAGGATTATAGTATTCGCTGAGCAAGATATATCGCTTGCTGTGACGATGCAAGAGATCATAGATTTCTGCAACTTCTCCGGATCAATGTGGATCAATACCCCTCTGATAAAACTCAAATCATAAGTTTCATCGGAGAAAAAATCAAAAAAGGTCTGTTATATAGATGAGCATTAGGAATCTCCGCACAGTACATTGCAGCTTCTGTATCGATTTCCACAGCGGACACCTCAAGTCTTGGCCGCAAATAACGGAGCGCTAATAGATTCAAGCCAATATTTGCGCCGAATTCAATGCAAGAACATACGTCTTCCCCCGGTATACAAGAAATACTCTTTGCAAAGAACGCTGTTCTTATTGCCAAAGCATCGGCTCCTTCATTTCTCTTAATATACTCGTGCCCAAACTCTCCCGCCCAAAACTTTTCCTGTTCCGTTTGATATTGCTGCATACAATCACGCCCCTTATCTATTCCTTAACACCTTTTTCAAGGTTTCTACCACTTTTTCTTGCTCTTCATTCGTAAGTTCATAATAAAGTGGAAGAGTGAATGCCTCTTCATAATACTTCTCGCTCTCGGGAAAATCTCCCTGTCGAAAACCCAACTTTTCATAATATGGCTGACGATGCACGGGAATATAGTGGAGATTAAGCATAATCCCTCGTTCTTTCATCTCTTCAAAAATCTGCTGCTTCGTCTTGCCAATCTGATCCAACGCCAAGCGAACGATATAGATATGCCATGAGGGATTCGCCCCTTCCAGCACATAGGGCGTATGGAGCGGCAGATTTTTCAGCAGCTCGCCATAACGTGCCGCTAATGCCCTTCGCCGAGCCACAAATTCGTCAAGACGTGTCATTTGGCTCGCGCCTAGAGCAGCTTGTATATCTGTCATACGATAATTAAAACCGAGAGCAGTCTGCTGATAATACCACGGTCCGTCTGCTTCATGGGTCATCTTCACCGGATCGCGGGTGATGCCATGGCTTCGATAGAGAATAAGCCGTTCGTATAGTGTTTTATCATTCGTCAGCACCATGCCGCCTTCCCCCGTCGTGATAATTTTCACGGGATGAAAGCTGAAAACTGCCATATCAGAAAAAGCGCAGCTACCGACCTTCGCCCCCAAGTAATCTGCGCCCACGCCATGGGAAGCATCCTCTAAAACTGTAAACCCATACATTTCCGACAGATCTCGAATGCGCCTCATATCGCAGGACTGCCCGGCCAAATGGACAGGGACGACAATTTTGGGCGGTTGATTCTCCTTCTTCGCCTGCCGCAGTTTGTCTTCAAGGGCATCCACGCTCATATTATACGTTTTTGCATCAATATCAACAAAATCTACTGTAGCACCACAATAGCGTCCGCAATTTGCCGAAGCGACGAAGGTAATGGGACTCGTCCAGAGAATATCCCCCGGTCCCAGGTCCGCCGCCAGACAGGCAATATGAAGCGCCGAGGTCGCATTCGTAACAGCAACAGCGTATTTCACCCCACAGTAGTCCGCAACGGCACGTTCAAAGCGCTCGATGGCCGGCCCCTGCGTTAAAAAATCTGATCGCAGAACCTCTTCCACTGCCTGAATGTCTGCTGCATTAATGCTCTGTTTCCCGTAGTAGATCATGGATTCATCTCCCGAAGCTCTTCGACCGTCAAAAAGTTTCCATTTGAACCAGAATCATAGACAAACCCATCAGCAACAGGTTGTCCTTCTTCTCCGATGGCATTCTTCGTATAATCGACGCCGAAAATAGGCGTCGCAGACTTGATGACGAAATGATCGGGGAACTCTAACGTCTCGTAGTAGAGATCAGCGGGACACATGACTTCGTGGAGCTTTTCTCCCGGGCGGATGCCAATAATTTTTGTGGGTACGCCCGGCGCGATAGCTTCACAGAGATCCGTAATCCGCATGGAAGGAATCTTAGGAATGAAGATTTCGCCGCCCTGCATGCGTTGAAAATTTTTTAGGACGAAGGCCACGCCGTCTTCTAAGCGGAGCCAAAAGCGGGTCATCCGCGGATCGGTAATGGGAAGCTCCGTCGCCCCGTCGGCAATAAGTTTTTTGAAAAAGGGAACAACGGAGCCTCGAGAGCCTACTACATTGCCATAGCGCACGACAGCAAACCGCGTATGCTTCGTCCCTACAAGATTATTGGCCGCCGTAAAGAGCTTATCCGAGCAGAGTTTCGTCGCACCATAGAGGTTGATGGGATTGGCCGCCTTGTCGGTGGAAAGGGCGATGACTTTCTCCACCCCGCAAGAAATTGCTGCGTCGATGACGTTCTGCGCCCCTTGGACATTCGTTTTGATACATTCCATAGGGTTATACTCGGCCGCCGGCACCTGCTTTAACGCTGCTGCATGAACAACGTAATCCACGCCTTCCATGGCGCGTTCCAAGCGAGGTTCGTCCCGCACATCACCGATAAAGTAGCGCATGCAGTCCTGATTAAACACCTGCTGCATTTCAAATTGCTTGAGTTCATCCCGCGAATAGACGATGACTTTGTTCGGCCGGTATTGTTCCAAAAGGATCTTGATGAATTTTTTTCCAAAGGATCCGGTTCCACCGGTGACAAGGATATTTCTCCCGTTAAACAATGTCTTCAGCTCCCATCGGTCAATAAAGACGCGATTGATTTCTTATATATCCAGATTTCTTACCTTCTTGGCGTTTTCCTCGATAAATTGGCAGCGGGTTCCAAATAGGTATCGTTACAATACTGTTTAAAGAGAAGTAAGGAATCGCCAAGACCGTGACGTTAAAATACAAACGCCTTTGTCCCCATAACCTGGGTATATACCTTTCTCATACCCAATCCCGTGGGCATTAAATATTTTCTCAACCTCTTGAATCGTATTTGCAGTAGATTTTCTCCGTCCAAAATCATCAAAAAGAATCGCAAAGTCTGCATCCAAACATTCCGGCAGACAAGGCAAAATATCCCTTCGCCCCCAAGAATCACTTGAACCAAGAGGACCATCGACAGATAATAAATGAAATTTAATATTTAATTTTTCTATTGTCGCCTGAAAATTTTGATAGGCTTTAAAAGACTCACCTTCTTTTTTTACATCAATCAAAGGTAACGTGATCAATTGTGTATTTTTATATAAATCGCGATTTTTCTTAAAAAAGAAATCTTCCCACACCTCATCATGTTCAATGACCACATGTTTAATCTTTCCAGGGCTCTCGTGATGCATCGCGTATTGTCCTATCATTTTAGTGCTTTGTCCCAATCCCATTTCCAAAATGAATTGTGGCTCAACATCATCTAAAATACGATATAAGACATACAGATAATTATACCCAACAGCCCAGCGACCAGGCGATAGAGATGGATTCAGAAACCAATCACTGTTTCGAATCGTATCATGATAAATCTGCCCCCAATAAATCTCTCGCAACACTGTAGTATCTTGACCTAATATCCTTGTGCGCCAATGTTTAAGCATATTTTTTATACTCATATCATATACCTTCCCCTGCTAAGATATTGATCGCGGCCTTATATATCCAGATTTCTTACCTTCTTGGCGTTTTCCTCGATGAATTGGCGGCGGGGTTCTACTTTGTCGCCCATGAGGATGGTGAAGAGTTCGTCGGCTTCCTGGGCATCCTGGAGATCCACCTGGAGCATGGTGCGGGTGGCGGGGTCCATGGTGGTCTCCCAGAGCTGTTCAGGGTTCATTTCGCCAAGGCCCTTGTAGCGCTGGACGCTAATGTTATCCCGGCCGATTTCCTGCAGTTTGGCATTCATTTCGTCGTCGCTGTAGGTGTACCAGTGTTTTTGCCCCTTCTTAATGAGGTAGAGAGGGGGCTGGGCGATGTAGACCCGGCCGTGTTCAATGAGAGGCTTCATGTAGCGGTAGAAGAAGGTGAGGAGCAGGGTGCGGATGTGAGCGCCGTCCACGTCGGCATCGGTCATGATGATGATCTTGCCGTAGCGGCTCTTGGCGAGATCAAAATCGTCGGAGATGCCGCTGCCAAAGGCGGTGATCATGGTGCGTATCTCAGCGTTGGCGAAGATTTTATCCAGCCGCGCTTTTTCCACGTTTAAGATCTTGCCCCGCAGAGGCAGAATCGCTTGAAAGCGGCGGTCCCGTCCCTGCTTGGCGGAACCGCCGGCGCTGTCGCCCTCCACGAGGTAGATTTCTGCCTGAGCCGGATCCCGGACGGAGCAGTCGGCCAGTTTCCCCGGAAGACTGGTGATCTCGAGAGCGTTTTTGCGCCGGGTCAGCTCCCGGGCTTTGCGGGCGGCCAGCCGCGCCCGGGCGGCCAGAATGGATTTTTCCAGAACCCGCTTGGCGATGGCGGGATTTTCTTCAAAGTATTCGGAAAGACCTTCGGTGACAATGGAATCCACGATACCCCGGACTTCGGAGTTGCCCAATTTCGTCTTCGTCTGGCCCTCGAACTGGGGCTCGTGAATTTTCAGGCTGATGACCGCCGCCAGCCCTTCCCGCACGTCTTCGCCGGTGAGATTTTCGTCGCCGGATTTCAGGACGCCCAAGCGGCGGGCGTAGTCATTGGCCACCCGGGTCAGGGCCAGCTTAAAGCCCACCAAATGGGTACCGCCCTCTTCGGTGTTGATGTTGTTGACGAAGCTGTAGACGGTCTCCTGATAGCTTTCGTTGTACTGAAGGGCGATTTCCACGATGGTCTCGTCCTTGGCGCCGTTGAAGTAGATGGTGTCGGGGGTGATGACTTCCTTTTTGCGGTTGATGTGTTCCACGAAGGAACGGATGCCGCCTTCATAGTGGTATGTTTCGCTGATGGGCGACTCTTCCCGCTCGTCGGTGAGGGTGATGGTGATGCCCTGATTGAGGAAGGCCAGTTCCCGCAGACGGTGCTTTAAAATATCGAATTTATAGACGGTATCGGTGAAGATGTCCCCATCGGGAACGAAATGCACCTTGGTGCCCGTTTCCGCCGTTTCTCCCACAATGGTCAGAGGATTTACGGTCAGGCCCCGGGCGAAGGCGATCTCATAAATGTGGCCGTCCCGCTTCACTTCCACCTCCATGGAGGCGGAAAGCGCGTTGACCACCGAGACGCCGACACCGTGGAGACCGCCGGAGACCTTATAGCCGTCGCCGCCGAATTTTCCCCCGGCGTGAAGGATGGTCAGCACCACTTCCACGGCGGGTTTTCCGCTTTCGTGCATGTCCACGGGAATTCCCCGGCCGTTGTCCACCACGGTGATGCTGTTATCCTGATGAATCGTCACCGATACCTGGCTGCAATAGCCCGCCAGGGCTTCGTCGATGGAATTATCCACCACTTCGTAAACCAAATGGTGGAGCCCCCGCTCCGACGTACTGCCGATGTACATGCCGGGGCGCTTGCGCACGGCTTCGAGGCCTTCCAATACCTGAATCTGGTTGGCGCCGTAGTCTCCTTCCACGGCGGAGACCCGGGCGCTCTCCTCGTCGGAGTGAATGGTCACATCCGTGGTATCCGGCGCCTCTGTCGGCATTTCGTCCCCCAGCGTCTGATTCTCGTCATCCATCATGGTCTACATACCCTCCACTTTTAGAGATATTGTCTGTCAAAAAATTTTTTATATCAGATTGAAGACGCGGCCAGCACCGCGAAGGAAATATCGCTCCGCTTTTTTAAGGTAGCGGAAGAAATCGCCGAAAGGTAAACGCCGTGATCGGTCAAAATGAAAGAACGGGGCCGCCCCGCCGAAAGGTCCCTAACCGGGGTTTCCCGTCGGAGCCGTGCCCAAAAGCGCCGATTCTCCTCCGAAGCCTCCGTCTGGGCAAAATCCTGTATGTAAACGATTTCAGCCAAGCGGACGGAAACGCCGCGGCCCAAATGTAAAAACATCGCGTTCCTCCGTTTTTACGTTGTCTGGCCCCTCCGGCGAAAAGCGCGGACCGGCCGACGGCGCAGGCCGGATGCAGCGTGCGCCTTATCCCAGTCGGGGCGAAGATCAAAGCGCAGGCGGCCCATGACCTGACGCGCTTTCTCCTCCGTGAGTTCCGCAGGAGAAACTGCCGCGAAGAGCATGACAAGCTTCCTCTCCTCTGCGCCGATGATATCCCGAAAGGTCAGGCGGCTCGCCCATTCCTGGACGAGACGGCGGCGCTCCGCCATCACGAAAGCCGGGGAAACGTCAAGAAGCTTCGCCACTTCGTGGTAGCGCAGCCACGGTCTTTCCGAGAGGATCCGGCGCAGGGCGTCTTGCTTTTCCTGCCGTCTCTGCCGCTGACAGGCAGGGCAAAGGCGGCTCGTTCCCCCGCCGGGCGCCCCGCAGCGGCGGCAGGCGCCGTCTCC
>ERZ773083.1142-NODE-1142-length-18889-cov-15.606191_pt1 | contig 18889 bp, 24 predicted proteins | sample MGYA00511465_ERZ773083 | MGnify/ENA primary metagenome ERZ773083 (study PRJEB29015, sample SAMEA2738001) | human oral metagenome | biome: human oral; feature: human-associated habitat; material: dental | place: China | collected 2060 ... | reverse complement strand
TTATTCTTTTTTCTGCTTCTTTTACTACATCTTCTGCTTCTTTTTTAGCTTCTTGAAGTATCCTTGTACGTTCTTCTGTAATCCATTTTGCTTGTTTAATATCTTCTGGTATTTTTAATTTTATCTCTTCTACTATATCTAGCAGTTCATCTTGATTAATCATTGCTTTTTTTAAAAGAGGTACTTCTTTTGCTTCTCTAATTATATCCTCTAATGTTTCCAAAAGCCCTAAAACTTCCATTATTCTCACCTTCCTGTTATATATATAATGCTAGGTCTTCCATATTTTTTTATTTTTAAAATTTCTAATATTCCTTTTTCTTCTAATTTCCTAACATTTTCAATATATTCCTCATTATCTGTTTCATAAACAATTAAAGAGTTTTCTTCTAATATTTTGTTTTCTAATATATATAGTATCTCATTTGATTCATCTTTTTTATATGGTGGGTCTAAATAGATTATATCAAATCTATATTTTCCATTATCTTCTGTAAATTCTTTTAAAAGTATATCAGACTTTTTTTGATATATTTCATATCTTGATCTTTCAAGCTCTCCCACCTTTAAAATATTTTCTTTTATTTTATCTATAGCTTCTTTAGAATTATCAACAAAAACACACTTTTTTGCTCCTCTACTAATAAACTCAAGTCCTATAGATCCGACTGCCTGAATATAGATCTAAAACATTTGTATTTTCTATATCTATAAGTGACTCAATAGTACTAAATATAGATTCTTTAACCCTATCAAGTGTTGGTCTTGTATTACTGCTTTTTATACTGCTTAAATTTATACCTTTAAACTCTCCTGATATTATTCTCATATACAAATATCATATATATGTTTCCTACATATTATATGCCTTTTTCCTGTTTTTCAATATTTTTTAACATTTTTTAATTTTATTTAATATTTTTTTATTTTTTTGTAACATTCTTTTTCTTAATTTTATTATTTCTTTTTTTTATATTTTCTCTATTTTTAAATTTTCTTTTTTCTACAAATTCTCTTTTTTCATTTTTATTTTTATTTTCATCTTTGATTTTATTCTTATTTTCACTTTTACTTATATAATTATTTTTTCTTTTATTATTAGTATTTCTAATACTTTTATCTTTTGTTTCCTTATTTAACTTTTCTCTTTTTTCCTTATGTGATTCTTGTTTTTTTATCACTCTTTTTAATTTATTCTTCTCATCAAGAGTTATATCATTTTTTAAGAAATCTCTTTTCTTGTTTGATATTAAGGCTTTATTTGATGCATTTTTCCTATTATTAATATTACTTGTTTCTTCTTTTCTTAAATATTTCCTATTTTGTATTCTCTTCTTACTTTCTTCTTGAAGTATTTTTAAAGTATATTTCTTTTTACTTTTACCTATTATATATAAGTAATCTCTAATAATTTCTTTTTTTAAAGTTTCTGGAACAAGTTTAATTTTTTTTAATTTTTCAAAACTTACTACTTGTGGTATGTATTTTCCATATTTCTTATAATTTTCTTCTTCATACTCTTCTCCTTCTCCTGTTCCAAGTATACCTGATACATACTCACCTAAAAAAATATATTGCATTCTCATATATGTATTAAGTTTATACATTAATTTTTTGATTTTTATATCAATTCCAAGTTCTTCTTTTATTTCTCTTATAGCAGTTTCTTCGATCTTTTCTCCTTCTTCTCTACCACCACCTGGTATTGTATAATATATTTGTTTGTTTTTTCCAAATCCTCGCTCTCTTCTCATAAGAATAATCTTATCACCTTGGGCTATGATTGCAGCCCCTCTATCTGTCCATCTTTGCATCTTTCCTCCATATCTATATCATATATAATATATGTTTTATAGTTTTTTTTCAAGTTTCATTACATAAACCAAATTAAAAGCAAAATATATTATATTTAATCAAAAAAAGAATGATCAATATTAAATATTAACCATCCTTTTCTATTTTACCATCTTGAATGTACATATACCTTTTCATTTGGCAAAAACATATCAAGCTTATTCCTTGCAACATTTTCAATATATTTATCTGTATTTATCTTTTCCTTTTGTTCTATAAGTTCTTCTTTTTCTGATTTTAATTTTTCTAACTCATCTTCATATTGACTTATTTGCATTTTTATTTCTTGTTTTTTACTTTCTTGATTAATTATAGCATTTATCGATACTGCAACAACAAAAGCAAATATAATTAAATATATTATAAGGCTTTTGGTATTTTTCTTATTTTCTTTCATATCTTTTCCTTTTATTATCCACTACTTATTATTAGCTTCCTTTTTTTCTTTTTTCCTAAACTTTTCTTTAACTCTTTTCATCTTTCTTAATATTATATTATCATTATCTCTTGCTTCTTTTTCCATATCAATATTTAAAAGATATTTAAGCAATAACTTTTTAAGTCCCTCTTCTTTAATATCAACTTTTAACATATTATTTCTTGCAACTGAAATTTTTCCTGTTTCTTCAGACACCACAACTGCTATTGCATCACTATTTTTTGAAATCCCAAGTGCTGCTCTATGTCTTGTACCAAATGCTTTATTAATATTATTATCTACTGCAAGTGGTAATATTGAACATGCTGACATCACCCTTCCTTCACTTATTATAACCGCACCATCATGAAGTGGTGTATCTTTTTCAAAGATATTTTTTAAAAGTTGTACAGATACATCTGCATTAATTCTTATTCCATTATCTATTATTTCTTTTAACTTAATATCTTTTTCAAAAACTATAAGTGCTCCAACTTTTAATTGTGCAAGTGATGATGCTGCCATTGCAACCTTATATATATTTTCTTTCATCAATTTTTCATCTTCATTTTGTGATATTCCTAAATATTTTATAACCTTACTTGTTGCAATCTGTTCAAGCATTTTTCTAAGTTCTGGTTGAAATATTATAACAAGTACTAATATACCATATGTTGATATTGATGATAACAATCTATGTATAATTGGTAATTTCATCACATCACTTATTATATTTATAACCAAAAGTAATGCTATTCCTTTAAGAAGTTGTAATACTCTTGTATTTTTTATTGTCTTTAATATTAATACTCCGTAGTGTCACAACTAATATAATATCTATAATTGCCATAGATATTAAAAAACCATTATTGCTTGTTATAATTGTCTTATAATATTCTAAAAGTGTATTTCTAGGAACTAAATCAACCCATTGATTTCCCATCTATTTCTCCCTTTTTTCATATATTTTCTAACGTATTAAATATGGAATTATTCCTATAACGGTTGGAATAAGCATTGCAAGTATAAGTATAAGGGCAATGATCTTTGTTATAATTCCATGACCATATCTCTTCTTATATTCTTTTTCTAATTTTTTACCTTGTTTTTCCATATCTTTTTGTTCTTTAGTCTTCTTATCAAATTTAAATTTAAACATTCTTTTCTCCCATTTTTTAGTTTCAATACAATTTTAACATATATAAACTATAATTAAAACTACTATATTATAATATCTTTTATCTTTTTATTATAACAAAAGAGGCCTAAAATAAGCCCCTTTTTTATGTAATTTATATCATTTATCTTTTGTATATTTAAATTATATACTATATAATTTTATTTTTTCAATATTAAATTATTATTGTAATTTTTTTGTAATATAACACATATTATTATAGATATAACTGAATAACTAAATGATTGAATAATAAATATTATTAAGAGTAAGAATAATTATAATAATTATATTAACATTAATTTTCTTCTATATATATTTTTTTACTTTTTTATCTTCAAATTATTTTCAAAATTTCTTTTCCTTAAAATTAATATGTGTATTATTATGTAAATCTCTCCATTATTTTTTACATTTTTTTAATACTTCTCTTATTATTGTATTTTCAATCTTTTTATTCCTGTTTGTAAAATTTTAGTTTCATTTCTATTACATTTTTATTACAAAAGTGTTGACACTCCATTTTCTATAATTTAGAATTAAAAAAAATTTGAAAGGAGGTAAATTATATGACCAACAAAAATAACATTCAAATTTTTTTAGTCATAATATTATCTGTAATATTAATTGTAATTATAGGATTATATATTAATGAAAATAATTCTATAAACAATCTAAATACAAATAATAATATGGCGAATCAAAATAGTGGTATACCATCTAGTAATGGTGGACCTGGGCAAGAAAATAGTAATATCTCACATGTAGGGGCAACACAAATTTCAAGTGATACAACAAACACTGGAATAAGCTATTCTTCAAACACAGGATCACAAAATGCATTACTTGTAACAGGTGGAACATCTACTATTTCAAACCCAACTATTACTAAATCTGGTGATTCTAATGGAGACAATTCAGATTTCTATGGAACAAATGCAGCAGTTTTAGTAAAAGAAGGAACTTTAAATATTAATGGTGGAAATGTTAATACAAACGGTTCACATGCAAATGGAATATTTGCATATAGGAATGGAAAAATTAATATTTCTAATACAAAAATTAAAACAACTAGTAACAATTCTGGCGCAATTATGGTTACAGGCGGCGGAACTTTGACAGCAAATAATGTAACCGCAGAAACTATGGGAAATTCTTCTGCTCCAATCAGAAGTGATAGAGGTGGAGGAACATTGACAGTAAATGGAGGTGATTATACATCAAATGGAGTTGGATCTCCAGTAATATATTCAACAGCAAATATAACCGTAAATAATGCAACCTTAACATCAACATCTTCAGAAGGTGCAGTAGTTGAAGGTAAGAATTCAATAACATTAAATAATGTTAATTTAACAGATACCAATACATCACTAAATGGTAATTCTGAAACATATAAGAATATATTTCTTTACCAATCAATGTCTGGAGATGCAGATCAAGGTAATGCATCATTTACAGCAAAAGATTCAACTATAACAACAAATAAGGGTGATACAATATTTGTAACAAATACAACTGCTACAATATCACTTACAAATAATAAGATAATAAACAATGATAAAACAGGTGGATTTTTAAGAATTCAATCTGGTAAATGGGGAAACTCAGGATCAAATGGTGGTAATGTAATATTAAATGCTATAAACCAAGTAATTGATGGTAATATTAATGTTGATAAAATTTCTACATTAATTATGAAACTATCAAAAAATAGCAAATATACTGGAACTATAAATAGTGGAAATACTGCTAAATCAATTGCTTTAACCTTAGATAGTAGTTCAACATTAACACTTACTGGTGATTCTTATATCACTTCACTTGAAAATGCTAATTCAACTAATAGTAATATAAACTTTAATGGATATAAACTATATGTAAATGGAAAAGCAATAAACTAATACAAAAAGATAAACAATTAAACATACGGAGGAAAAAATAATATGAAACAAAAAATAACTAATATAATTCTAGGTGTGATAATAGGATCTATCATAACAGCAACCGGATTTATAATATATATAAAAGGAAATGACCTACATCCAAAGCCAAAAGGTATGCCACCTCAAATGGCTCAAGGAATATCAGGACAAAATAGTACTACCCCTAATGGTCAAAAGGGTGATACTGACAGTGGAACTACTCAACAAGCACAAACAACAGCTAACAATAGTAGTACTACTGAAACAACAACTAATACAAAAAATAATAATTAATATAAAATAAGATAAAATAGCCATAATCTAACAGGAGGAACTTAAGATGAATGATAAAATATTAACTTTAATTGCAGGATCAGTACTTGGGGCAGCAGTTGCCTCAACTGGATTCCTAGTAAGTGCAAATACTAATACAACACAAAAAAATAATGTAATGACTAATCCACCTCAAATGGTACAAGGACAAATGTCAAATCAAAATGGTGGAATACCAAATATGAACAATAATCAATCACAAACAAATAATACAAATGGTAACAATAATTCTCAATTGGAACAAGATATGAATATGCCTAACATGAACAATAATGGTGGACCTCAAATGAGTAGTTCATCAAACAAAACTGAAGGTAGACCTTCTATAGGAAAAGGTAACATGGGAACACCTAAAGATGGTATGACACCTCCTTCTATGGGAAACATGAATAAAATGCCTAATATAAACAGTAACAATAATTTTCAAATGAAACAAAATATGAATAATAACCAAAACTTTGGAAACAGACCTAATATAAATAATAATTCAAATTATCAAAATAATAACTTTAGACCAAACTTTGAACAGGGTATGAATAATAACCAAAACTTTGAAAATAGACCTAACATGAATAGCAATCCGAATTACCAAAACAATAACTTTGGTCCAAACTTTGAACAAGGTATGAACAACAACCAAAACCTTAGAAATAGGCCTAATATGAATAATGACTCAAATTATCAAAATAATAATTTTCAACAAATAGAAAATATAAATCCTACTATAAAACAAAATAACAGTGAAAAGAATAATACAAATAATACTACAAATACAATTGATAAAACTAATAATCAATTAACACAAATAGAAAGAGAAACAAAAGATAACGATAACAATAAAACTACAACTCAAAATTTAAATCAAAATACAAACGAAAAAGAAAATAAGAAAAACACAGAAGAAAATAACGCAACAAACAGTGTAGAATCAACAAAAGAAGGAAATTCTGAAAACACAAATGAAAAAATAACAAGCACAAAAAGTACACAAGATATAGAAAATACAGAAGAAGATGAAAATAATGAAGTTTTAGAAAATACAATAAATACAGAAGGAAATTTTAACATTTAATGTTAAAAAATATACGGAGGAAAAATTAAAATGAAAGAAAAAATATTGACTTTAATTACAGGGGCATTGCTTGGGGCAACTATTGCCTCAGCAGGTTTCCTTATACACTTAAAAATAAATAACAAAAATACTGGTAATGTGCCACAAATGAATCAAACTCAAATGCAAAATGGAAATAGTGGAATGACACCACCTTCTATGGGACAAGGGCAAAACAATAATATGCCTTCACAAACAGGAAATACTAATAATACTACATCTAATAATCCACACTCTCAAAATAATAATGAAAAGCCTAATATGAGCGAAAATAATTTCCAAAATAATAATAAGCAAAATAATAAGCCTCAAGAAAATGATGGACCACAAGGTGGAAATGGACAAAATGGAGGTCCTCAAGGAAACAAACAAAATAATGGTTCAAAACCAAATATGCCTGGAGGAAATAATTCACAAAACGGTAATGGTAATGCACCATCTACTCCAAATGAAAATTCAGCACAATAATTAATTAAATAAAACTAAACTAATAGGTAAAATAATAGACTACAAATAGTAGTCTATTATTTTTTTCAATGTTTGTATAAATATATCTATATCTTGTTTTGTATTATATATACCAAGGGAAACCCTTATAGATTGTTTTTGTATATTCATACAATCATTATTTTCTCTTACATATATATTATTATCTGAAAGGATTTGTGCTATTTCTAAGCTTTCTATTCCTTCTACATTAAATGAAACAATACCAAGTGATGAACTAGAACACACTGCACACATATCTCTTGTAATCATTCTTATTATAGGTCTCTTATATTCCTTATTTAATTCTTTTAAAGATTGTATTAAATAATCATTTAAATTTAAGATATATCTTTTAATTTTGTTCATCCCTATATTTTTTAAATATTTAATACTACTTCCAAGTGATACAAGTCCTCCCATGTTTATAGTACCATCTTTTAAATCATTATATTCATTAATTGTTATAATATCTTTATCTGCTACAATAACTCCGAACCCCTTCTAGTCCATACATCTTGCTGCTATTAAAAATTATAATATCAGGTTCTTCCTCTTTCCTATAGTCTACTCTCATATTTCTTATTTGCTGACTTGCATCAATTACTACAAATATATCTTTTCTTATTTCCTTATTTTCTTTTAGTATAAGGGTTACATCCATATCCATACCAGATATTGAATGTACAGATGTTAATAATAGTATTATTTTTTCATCTTTAGGAATATTTCTTACTATTTCTTTAATCCTATCTTCATCATAATATCCTCCACTATCAAGTGAAAAATTGTGTATTTTAATACTAATATTTCTTTTATCTTGTTCACATCTTTCTTTAAGTTTTTGCCAAGAACTTATTGTAGCTTTATGTTCATCTTCTGAAAATAATATATTAACTTTATCATTTTCTTTAAAAGTCTCATATATTTTATTTGCTACTATCTCAACCGCTCTTGTTGTATTATGTGTAAATTTTACAATATATTCTCTATTTAATTCTTTTAAATTAAGAAATGATATAATATCTTTTCTTAATTTCTCAATATATTCTCTATTTTGAATATCAAGTCTATTTAAACTTCTTCCTACATTAGCACATCTATTATTATAATAATTTAATACATCTTCTAATACACTATTAGGCTTCTGTGTCATTGCTGCACTATCTAAATATATTATTTCTTTATTATTTTCAAAAAACTTAAAATCTTCTCTTATTTTTAAAAATTCTTTTTCTAATATTTCATTATCTTCCAATATATTATTTCCCTTTTATTTTTTGTTTTTCTTTTCTCTTTTTTACTTTCTTGTTTATATTATCTAAGTTTCATTACATTTCTTGCTATTGGTAGTCCTTTTTCTCTCCAAGCCATTATTCCACCTTTAAGTGATACTACATTTAATCCTTTTTTATTTAAGAATTTTGAATACTTATTAGTTTTCTTACCATCAACACATACCATAATAACTTCTGTTTCTTTGTTAAAAGGTAATCCATTTTCTATAATTTCATCAAAGAATGTATCTGTAATGTTTATACTTCCTTTAATATTATTATTTTTAAATGCCATACTTCCTCTTGTGTCTATGATATATGGATTTTCTCCATTTGTTATCTTATCATATAATTCTTCTGGTTCTATTGTTTTTAAGAATTTTTCATCTTCTTCATTTAAACCATCATATGTATATATACTTTCTTTTTCTACTCCATTTTCATCTTTGCTTACTGTTTCAAATATATCTGGTCTATATTTTCTTATATATGATACATAACTTTCCATTCTATCACAAACTATAAATGTTGCTATTTTTTTACCAGTAAATCCTTCTTTTTCTAATCTTTCATCTTCTTTTCTTAAATATTCAATACTTCCGAAGAAGTGCACATCCACTTGTAGGTCCTCCGAAGAATTCCCATCTTTCTGTTTAACACAAGCATCATATCTACTGCATCTTTTGGTGCTACTTTTACAATATCATCATATAATTCTTTTTGGAATATTCCGAACTTCCATCATTTCTTCTTCATTTCTAATACCTGGTATCATTCCACCAGTTTTAGAAATTATTCCTATTTTCTTAAGTTCTGGATTTTGTTCTTGTAAGTATTCTATAATTCCTCTTGAAGAACCTGTTGTACCTAATGTTCCAACGAAATAGTCAACTTTTCCTAAATCATCTGAAATTTCCTTTCCTGTTGTATCATGATGAATCTTAGGATTTTCTAAATTTGTATATTGGCTTGTATGATAATAATGTGGATTTTTGGCAACTTTTTCTTCAATTTGAACTATTGGATCATATGGATCTGTTGGATCTGGACATGATGATGTACCAGGAAGTTCTATAAGATCTCCACCTAATATTTTAAGTATTCCTCTTGCTTCTGGGATATCAATCCTATTTGTTATATTTTCAAAAGGAACATTATGTATTGATGCAATTACATTAAGTGCCTTTGCAGTATTTCCTGATGATGATTCTATTATTGTAATATCTTCACCATTTTTAAGTCTTTTTTTAGCACCTTCAAAAATTCCGAAGTGCTGTTCTATCTTTTACAGAACCAAATGGGTTAAAAAGTTCACATTTTGCCCATATTTCTATATGTTTTAATTTTGTTATATCGTCATCTATTTTGATTATAGGAGTGTTTCCTATAAGTTCTAATACATTATTATATTTCATTTATTTCCTCTTTCTTTACCTTAATCATTATATCTAAAAATATTCTTTATCTAATATTATATTATCTTTTTCAATTGCTATTATATTTGCTATTTTTTGTCTTGCTGTATCTGTTCTATAGAAATCCATAAGATATGCACCAGTGTTTACAAACACAAATATATCACCTTTTTTAACTTCTTTATCTAAATATATCTTATGTGAATATATCAGGTCATTTTCCATACATAAATTACCTGCTACATATACACCTTCTTTAGCATCTTCTCTTTTTTGTTTTTCATCATCTGAAATAAGATGTACAGGATCTAGGAACATTTCTCCTCCTCCCATTATTACATCCTGACTTTTCATATCTAGATATACCATCTTATCACCTGTTTCAAGTTCTTTTACAAAATTAACTTTTGAAGCAACAATACCTGTTTGATCTAAAATAGCTGTTCCTGGTTCTATATATAATTCTATTAGATTTTCTTTTATAATATCTAATACTTTTCTATTCCCAAAATCTTCTAAACTGCTATCTAATACTTTTTCTAAATTATATACTCCTGGAATAGGTGTAACATATTCTTTATGTACTAAATTTTTCTTAATAGCACCTTTTTCTATAACAACACCAAAACTCTTGTTATTATATGTAATCATAGGTATTTGTCCTAATATACTTTTTTTAATATTTAAAATACTTTTATCATATTTATCCTTATCTTCAATATATTTAATACCATATCCGCCACCAATATCCATTATATATGGATTCAGTCCTAATTCATAAGATTTTTCAAACATTATAAGTGTGTTATTAATTGCAACTGCTTTTTCTGCAATACTATTTGAATCTAAGTGAAATGCAAATCCCTCAAAATTAATATTATCTTGATATTCTTTAGTTGCAAGTATTTCTAAAACTTTTTCATAATCTTTATACTTAAACCCAAACTTTGTATTTTTTTCTATTATATTTGAACTTTTTGATTTAAATCCACTAAATCTTAATAATATACTAACCTTTGGTAGATTATTTTCTTTTTTCACTCTTATTATTTCATCTAATTCTTCTATATTATCAACATGGAAAAGTATATTATGTCTTACACCAAGTTCTATAAACCTATCATTTTTAGGACCTGTTCCAATTATCTTATCTCCTGAAAATCCTTTTGAAAGTGCCATTATAAGTTCACCTTCTGATGCAACATCCATATTTATTCTTGTTTTTAATGCTTTTCTTATAGCTGATTCACTTTTTGTTGATTTTTGTGCAAACTGTATCTTTCCTGTTAATCCTTTTTCTTCATAAAACTTTTTAAATTTTTCAATATTTTCTTCTAAAATATCTAAATTCATTATATTTAAAGGACTTGAAAATCCTTGTAATAATCTATTCATATAATTATAATTTAAATATTTTATCCACTTTTCATGTATTATAGGTGGGAATTCTATATATTTTTCCATTATTTATTATTCTCCTTTATAACCTTTTCATAATCAAATTCATTGTTTATATATCCGAAGTAAGTCAACTCCATAATATTCTGAATACCATGTTTCACAATTCTTCTTGTATATATCATAAAGTCTTTCCTTATATTCTTTCCAATCTTTCTTTGTATTTTTCACAAGATTTAATATTTTTTCAAAAACTTCTTTGTTTTCTTCTATAAACAGATTGAATTTCTCTTTGTCTCCTTGTTCATATCTCCTTATATTACTAGAATATGATATAACCCCTATTATTTTTTCTTCTCCAAGTTCTCTTTTTACAAATTCTACATCTGATTCATCTAATACCTTGTTTATAATAACATAATTTTTTAAATTATAGTTTTTAGTTACATTTTCAAAATCTTTTATAATCCCAATACTTTTCATTGTTGGTTCTACAACAAATAAGTTTATTTCAGATGCACAAAACATTGATGTACCAACACTGTCAATACCTGCTGTTTGGTCTGTAATTACCATCATATTTTCATCATCAAGAAGTCTGTTATATATAAGTTCATTAGCTTGAAGTTTACCATGGAAACATTGACTTCCGAAGTTGTTCTTCATCTGTATATGTTCCTGTTGTTACTAAAGCTATATTATCTTTAACTGTTGCATATTTCTTAAAAAACTCATCTTCAAGTGTTGGCATTATAAATTTTGAAGTATAGTCTGGAGGTGTTGTCCCTATAATTATTGGCTCTTTTTCCTTTACTTTTCTATTTCCTTCAAAATATCTTCCGAAGTTCTTCTATTCTATCTCCAAGTTCTATTTTATCCATCCCTATACTTTTACCTACATGTGAATTTATATCTGCATCAAATAATACTACATTTTTAACATAGTTTTTCACATATAATGCAAATGCTGTTGATATTGTTGTCTTTCCGGCTTCCACCTTTTCCTACAAATGATATTCTCATAATTTTCTCCTATTCATATATTTCAATAATCCTATTCTAACACAAAAAAGAACAATTTGCAATTCATTTGCATTTTGTTCTTCTTAATATTTTCACATTAATTTTTAAACTTCAAATCTTTCATTAACACTATTATATATTGAAATCTTTACATATTGAATTTTATCTGTTAAATGATTATTTTATCCTTGGCTCAATTCCAGAAATAGTTATATAAAGCAGCAAAGTAATAACTTAATCAAATTTTTCATTAATACTTTCATATATAGAAACACCTGCAAATTGAAGTTTATTTGTCATTTTATTTTTCTTATTCTTAAGATAAACTGCCCTTACATGTAATCTGTAATCCTTTCCTAAAAAATTTTTTTTAGCAAAAATACTTATAATTACATCTGACTTAATATTTTCTTGTTGTCCATTATTATTTCTATAATTTTCAATTTCATTAAATCCCATTTTTTTACAAAATTCTTCTATTTTCTCTTTTGCCTCATTTATATTTATTTCTTTTTCAGAATCACTAGCAACAGCAGACTGTATTGATTTAAAATTTTCTCCACTACTAACTTTTATTATTTTATTAAATGTTTTAACACTACCTCCTTCTACATTTTCAACATAAGCTGCCTCTACATTTTCTTCTACACTAATTTCTTTATTTTGCGCAAAAAATTCTTTAAATTTATTTAATAATTCTGTTTTATTATATAACTCTTCCTTTTTGTGTGTATCTTTTTTTATTATATTTTCTTTTTTCTCTTGTTCCTTATTAATAGTATCATTTTCCTTTGTCTTATTTAAATTATTACTATTATTAGTTTTAATATATATAACAATAGTCAATATAATTAATGTAACTATTGTTATAATTATTGTCTTTTTAATTTTATCTTGCATAACCATACCAACTTCTATCTCCCGTAAATCTAATTGGTGCATACTCTGCCATATTATTTCCAACATCTGCTGCTATTTTCTGTATTGGTGCTGTTCCTATTCTAGCTGTAAATCTTTCAATAAATTTAGCAGCAACTTCTCCATGTACTTCTCTCTTCCATCCTAAATAAGCTTTTCTTCTACTTGAATTATAAATTCTAAATGCGTTCGCTAAAGTATCATTTGCTTTTGAAAAACAAGAATCAATAAATACAAAATCCCAATTTCCTTTTATATCCGATGGTTTCCACCATTTTTTATTCATATCCAAAAAAACACATCGTCCATCATTTGTTAAATCACCATGTCCACTAAAATAAAATGCGTATTGAGGACCTCCTCTCCAAATCCAATCTTTTAATATATATGTTGTTGCCTCTAACGGTCTCATGAAACTTCTATATCCCAACTTATTAAATGCATTGTACATATTTACTGCACTGTATAAATCTTGTGCCCCAGTTCCTCCAGTTGTAGTAGATAGTGATTCTGCATACTTTTTATAACTACCTCCTACTATATTACCATTTTCAATATCTATATAAATAAAATAATTTTTCTTATATTCTACTTTCCATACCTTTATAATATTTTTTACTTCTTTATATCCTTTAATATCATTTCTCATAATTGTATTTGGCTTTATATATTCTAATTTTGCTTCATTAATATTTAGTTTTAAATCTTGGTTTAAGTATTCTTTTTTCTCATTTTTTATAAGCTCAATATATTTTGATTCATTCCTCTTTATAAAATCTTTATTAATATTCATTTTTGTTTTTTTTACATCTTCATTAAACTCTTTGTAAAAAACTATTCTATCTTCTAATTCACTATATCTTAGCTTAATTCCTTTATAAATGTTTTTTATTCCTTCAATTTCTTCCTCAAATTTTGCTTGCCATTCTTGTTCTTCTTCATCATATTCAATATAACTCAAAGAATATTCTTTAGGGAATCTCATTTTTTTATAAGCATTTTCTATTTTATTTTTTACTTCTTTCTCATCTCCTTTTTTTATTGGTCCTTGTATAGATTTTTTAATTATTTCATGATTTCGAATATTGATTTTATTTTTTTCTATTTCCTTCTCATCTTTTAAATTAAAATCTTCAAAATTATTGTTTCTATCAATTTTAATTTCTTTATTCAATGCTAATAAATTATTATTACACAATATAATTATTAGTATTGATATCATAACTACCTTAATCAAATTTTTTTTCATTTTTTCCTCCTATTTTTATATCTATTTTATATGTATTTTTTTATTTATTCTCGAATTCTTAAATTTGTTAAATATAATTTTATTATATAAAAAAAGGCAAAAGAATCTTTATTATAAATACTACTCCTATTTATAATTTCAACTCTTTTGCCTTTTATGATATTATTTTTATCTAATCTAACATCAATCATACAAATCTCCTTATATTATTAGATTAATTATAAAATATCATTTTTTTTTTAATTTTGTAAACTCTTCTTCTTTTCATTTAAATGTCTTTTTCGTAATATATTTATTACAACTATTGTTTTTCATTATCATTATTACCTTTTAGGTCTTTATGAAGATCATGGATAATTTCATTTATTCTAGAACCATATTCAACAGATTCATCATATATGAAAATTAAGCTTGGCATTTTTCTAAATTGAAGTGTGTGTGCAAGTCTTGTTCTCATAAATCCTGCCGCTTTTTTAAGTGCAAGCATTGCTTCTTTCTTGTTCTTTACTGCAATCATACTTACATACACTTTTGAATTACTAAAATCTGGTGCTGTATCTACTTTGTTTACAGTGATAAGTCCTGTTATATTTGTATTAGTAAGTTCTCTTGATATTATATTTGAAAGTTCTCTTTTTATACTTGAGTTTACTCTTTCCATCCTATTTGTCATATTTTCTCCTATTTAGTTAAACTTTTTCTCTTTATTTCTTTCATTTCATATACTTCTAATGTGTCTCCAACTTGAATATCATTAAATCCTTCAATTTGAATACCACATTCATATCCATGTGTAACTTCTTTAACATCATCTTTAAATCTCTTAAGTGATGCAAGTTTAGAATCACATAATACAACATTATCTCTTATTATTCTAACTCCTGCATTTCTTGTAACTTTACCATTTAATACATATGCACCTGCTATTACACCAACTTTAGAAATCTTAAATGTTTCTCTTATTTCTGCTGTTCCTATTACTTCTTCTTCATATTCAGGATCAAGCATTCCTATCATTGCTGATTTAACATCTTCTATTGCATTATATATTATTGAATATTGTTTTATTTCTATTCCATCTTTATCTGCTTCTAATTTAGCTATAGGTTCTGGTCTTACATTAAATGCTATAATTAGTGCTCCTGCAACTTTTGCAAGGTTTACATCAGATTCTGATACCCCACCAACACTTGAATGTATAACTTTTATTGCTACTTCATCTGTAGATAAGTTTTCAAGTGATTTCTTTATAGCTTCTGCTGTTCCTAAAACATCTGCTTTAACAACAATATTTAATTTCTTAATCTTACCTTCTGCTATATTTGCATATAGGTCTTCTAATTTAACTGCAGATGATTTACCAATCTTTTGTTCTCTCTTAGCTCTTTCTCTTCTTTCAACAAGTTTTCTTGCTGTTTTTTCATCAGATACTTCATAGAAAACTTCTCCTGCTTCTGGTACAACATTTAATCCTGTTACTTCTACTGGTGTTGAAGGTCCTGCTTCTCTTATTCTTTCACCTTTAAAGTTAATCATATTTCTTATTCTACCTATTGCAGATCCAACAATTATTGTATCACCAATATTTAATGTACCTCTATCTACAAGCATACTTACAACAGGTCCTTTTGCCTTATCAAGTCTTGCTTCTAATACTGTACCCTTTGCTTGTTTCTTAGGATTTGCTTTTAATTCTAATATATCTGCTTGTAATTGTACCATTTCAAGTAATGTATCAATTCCTATATTTTCTTTTGCAGAAATAGGTACTAAGATTGTATCTCCTCCCCATTCTTCTGAAACAAGTCCATAATTTGATAATTCTTGTTTAATCTTATCTAAGTTTGCTCCTGGAAGATCAATCTTATTTATAGCAACTATAATTGGTATTTCTGCCGCTTTAGCATGGTTTATAGCTTCTATTGTTTGTGGCATTACTCCATCATTTGCTGCAACTACAAGTATAGCAATATCTGTAGCTTTTGCTCCTCTTGCTCTCATTGATGTAAACGCTTCATGTCCTGGTGTATCTAAGAATGTCATAAGCTTATTATTTACCATTACTTGATATGCACCAATATGTTGTGTAATTCCTCCTGCTTCTTCTGCAATCTTGTTTGTTTTTCTAATTGCATCTAAAAGTGATGTTTTACCATGGTCTACGTGTCCCATTACAACAACTACAGGTGGTCTTTCTACAAGTTCTTCTTTCTTGTCTTCTGTATCATCAAATAATATTTCTTCATATGATACAACTTTTTTCCTATTAACATTTATTCCATATTCTGATGCTATTAAAAATGCTGTATCAAAATCTAGATCTGTATTTAATGATACCATTACTCCCATTTTTATAAGGGTCTTCATAACATCTGCTACTGTCACTTTTAATTCTTGTGCTAAATCTTTTACAACAATTGTATCACCTATTGTTATTTCTGTATGTTTAGCTTGTTCTTTTACTTGTTTCTTTTCTTTTTCCTTCTTTTTAGGTTTTGTCCTTTTTGTTCTTCCAGATGAATACATATCAAATATATCTCCACTTTCAATCATTCCGAGATATATTTCCGTGTACCTTTAAATACTTTTAAATCATCAACATCAAATTCTTCTTCTCTATTTACTCTTTGTTTTTTCTTTGTATCTTCTGAATTTCTATTTTCTTTTTCTCTATCTCTGCTTTTATCTCTTTGTTTTGATGCTCTTATTTCTTCTTTGTTTCTATCAATACCTTTTTCTGTTTCGATATTATTACCTTTAAAATTATCTGTATCTCTTCCTTTTCCTCTTCTATCTCTATCAAATTCTCTTTCATTTTTAGAATTTTGTCTTCCATTGCTATTATTAGAGTTAGAATTAAAGTTTGTATTTTTATCTTTCTTTCTATATTCAGATCTATTATTTGTATTTCTGTCTTTAAAATTGTCTTTTTCTGTATTATTCTTTTTATTTCTATTTTCTTTATTATAGTTATTTTTACTATCTTTTGTATTTTGATTTTGGAAATTATTTGTATTTTTTTCTTTATTTTCTCTTTTATTATTATTTCTTTCTTCTTTGTTTTTATTATTATTTATATTTGCATCATTAATAGTATTTTCTGTTTTTTCTATATTATTCTTATTTTCATTTTGTTCTTTTACTTCTCTATTTTTATTTATGTCTTTTGTTTTTTCTTTTTCTGAAGTTTTAGTATTAAGACCTAATAATTCATTTAAAGTCATAGGTTTTGTATCTCTCTTAGGTCTTCTTGATACTATATTATATTCTTTTTGAGTATTTTTAGTTATTTTACCAACTTCTTCTAATTGTTTTGCAATCTTCTTATTTTCATCTACAACAACTTTTCTTCTTATAATTACTGGTTCTTCCTTTTTTTCTATCTTTTCTATATCTTTTTCAACAGCCTTTTCTGTATTTTTTTCAGTATTAGTTTTTGTTTCTTTTTTCTTTAAACTTAATACTATTTTATTTGCTTCTTCTTCAGTTATACTATTTAAATGACTTTTTACATCCATTCCTAGCTTATTAGCAATTTCAATTATTTCTTTATTTGTTTTATTTAATTCTTTTGCTAATTCATATATTTTTTTATTCCCCATCTATTTCCTCCAAAATACTTTTTATAATTCCTTTTGCTAAATTTCTATCTTTTATTCCTATTATAGGTTTATTTATTTTTCCAACTGCACTACTATTTTCATCTTTTGTTCCTACTATAATAACTTTTATATCTTGTGATATTTTTCTTTTTGAAGTATTTCTATTATAATTTAAATTTTCATAAATATTTGTTATTTTTTTCTCAACTCTATCTTTTGACTTTTTTGACATATCTTTTGCAATTAAAGTAAGTGCTATTTTGCCTTTTTCTATTCCATTTAAAATATCTTCTTCTCCATAAGATATTTTTCCTGATCTTGCTGCAAATCCTAATAAATTTAAATACTTCTTTTTTACTATCTCATTTATCTCTAATACAAACTTTTCTTTTTTTATTTTTTTTTCTTTTCTATTTTTTAACATATGTTTTTAATTTTTCTTTTTCCTCTTCTGTTAAAGATATATTGTAATATCTTTCTATTGTCCTCTTTTTTATAGCATTTGTGATACATTCTTCTTTTTTACATAAATAGATTGTTCTACCCATTCCTTGTATGTTTAATTTTTCTGATATTACTATCCTATTATCATCTTCTATATTTTTATCAATTGCTAATTGTATATACTTATTTTCTTGTATATTTTCCTTTGTTTTTAAAATACTTTGAAAACATCCTTTACACTTTCTAGTATTTTTAATTT